>Ga0209087_1000226_pt1 | contig 36686 bp, 59 predicted proteins | sample S_130805_EF_Meta_FD_187321 | JGI IMG/M metagenome (GOLD analysis project Ga0209087, IMG submission 187321) | Freshwater microbial communities from Lake Simoncouche, Canada to study carbon cycling - S_130805_EF_MetaG (SPAdes) (version 2) | ecosystem: Environmental > Aquatic > Freshwater > Lake ... | reverse complement strand
ATTGGGGTGGAGCCATAGAAGGCAATCTTTGAAGCCGTGCTAACCCCAATCTTTGTTCCAGTTGTTGTGCCTACTCCCAAATTATATCCATCAGAAATTGTGATGGCAGTTCCAGAAAGGTCTAGGATTGTTGAGCCAGTTCCAATGCTATTGTTCTGCCAATCTAGAAAGGCCGTTCCATAGCTATTGTATAGCTTGCGGTTGGTTGCATCGACATTTGAGGTTGAGTCCTCGACAAAGAGTGCGTTGGCTTCTGCCTTGGTGTAGTAGCTGGCTTGGTCGGCGGGAACTACTGCCCCGGTCGTAATGAGGTCACGGCGGACGCTAATCGAACCTTGGTAAATTGTTTTGGGCGTTCCGTTTTGGGTAAGCTCGATCTCGATTGTGGGTGTGATGGTGTCGGTTCCAGCTTCCGCAAAAAGCTCGTCTAGCTCCGCAGTTGCCATCGTTACCGATGTGCCAAGGTAATTACCATAGATAACCCCGGAAGCATCCAGAGTAAGGGCGGTTGTTACGGCTTGGAGTCCGAGTGCTTGAACGAAAGAAATTGAATAATCGCCAGAATTGTTTCCAGAGTCCACGGAAACATTGTTTGCACCGATGCCAGTAACCGATGTGAGAGATTCGGCAAAGCTGGCGGCACTAGACCCGATAGCGATAGCCGTTGTCGTGTTGGTTCCAAACGCAAGAACAACTGAACCACCCTCGGCATCGGGGCCAACCGCAAGGTTATAGATTTCGTTGCGGGTCGTGGAGCCTACTTGTGTTCTTGTGAGCGAAACTACTCCACTTACCGATGATGCCGTGAAGGTATCTGAATAGACCGCAGGGTTACGGCGTAGCTTAATTACTTGCTGGGCTTGAACACTAGATGCAGGGTAACGCCGTGTGCTGATAATAACAGAGCTAGTCGGGAAAAGGGTAAAGCTAGAACCGCCAAACGACATTGCCGTGTTAGGCTGACTTGCAGTAAGCAAATAGGCATCTGGTTCTAAACCATAAATTCCGCAAGTGGAAACATTGTTTGAAACAGCCGTGTAAATCCTAGAGGCAACAACCGATTCGTCCGAACTCCAAGTAATAGCATTTGAAGTTGTCGAATTGATTGTGAGCTTAAATGCTCCATCGCTAGGGCCATCATCAATGCCACCGATGCCGAGCTTTAAGGAAGCCCCGGTGGTATCCAAATCACGGAGGAAGTTATTGGTGTCCCTCTCTTGGAGACGCACTCGGAAGTTGTAAGTATCATTGCGTGTAAAGGTAGGGAGAACGCCGTTTTTGACCGAGCCAGCCGCCACAAGCGTCCCATTGGTCACATCAATAAAGAAGTCGATATTTTGTGCCATTTTAACTGCCCTCTATGTCAATGCTAGACAGACGGGCCGTAAACTTGAATTGTGGCTGGGGTTCCATTTGAGCAAACATTAAGGTCAATGACTCGCAAGCCAAGGCTTCCGCTACCAATACCTCCAGAAACCGCAATTTGAATCCCATCCTCTTTTTCTATCAGAGTAATTCCATCACCAGCAATAGGTTTCGTGCATTCAATACGCCGAATAAGACTATTGAAAAAGCCAAGTGCAAGGCGAGAGCTTCCCTTTAGCTCAATAAGACGAGGTTCTTTTGTCATGTTTGTGTTGCGTAGGCAAATGCACCGATTCCAAATTGTTTTTCTTTGAATACTGCTTTAGCAACTAAAAATTGACCTCTTCTTGTGGAATCCAAATTGTCCATGCAATAACCAAAATAAGTAATGTTTCCATCATTATTAGATTTAACAATTCCTACTGATCTCGGCTGACTTGGAAGAGTTAGACCATTTAATTCTGTTGGCATTGTAAGAAATCTTCCAAGCCCAACATTAGTAAATGATTGATTTGTTGGAACTCCTTTTACAAGTTGCCCATTTGCAAATTCGCTTTCTACAAGATCGGTTACAAACTCAACCTCAATAGTAAGTGGAGGGCCATAGATGCCAGCCCCGGTTGTAGGAATCATTCGGACAACTGGTTTCGGTAGCCCGGTGGAAGCAGTAAGCCCAACATAAATCACAGACATAGACGAAAGCCCACCATCCTCCTCACCAAAGCTAATGGTCTCAACGGCCATCCGAGTATATTTTGAAGCAGAAGATGAAAATGCAGAATGTGTGGTGTCTTTCGCCGGAGCAATAGTAAGCCTATCATCTGTACGAATTTTGTAGTTTTCTGTTATTGTTTCTAGTCCATTAATATCTCGTTGAAAATCTTGCCTTTGCAAAACCTTACCGCCAGAGTTAGGTGAACCAACTATTACTGCACTCATTTAGAACCTCCCGCACCAGAGGTAACCAATGGTGCAGACATTAAAGAATTTAGAGTATCAACCATAGTTTGCATTGCCTTGCTTAACTCGCCCTTCCAGGCATCTCCCGCTTGATCTTTTGGAGCGGTAGCCATACCGCTACTGATTGCCTGTTTTTGTGCGACATTTGCAATTGCGACTTGCTCTGGACTGATGCCTTGGGCCTGTGCTTGTGCTTGTTCTGCAAGAGTGGGTGCATTTGCGGCGGCAACTTTTTCAGCCTCGCGAACTCGCATATCTTGAGCGGTCAATCCTCCAGAAAGTCCCGCCGCTTTTCTTTTGGCATTTTCTTGTTCGGCTTGTTTGGAAAAATATGCCTCTTGTGACTTAAAGTCTTCCTGCTTTCCCTGCCTCTCCCTCTGTTTTCTTGCGGTTTCTAGTGCTTGTTGGCCTCCCTTTGATGCTCCGAGCAATCCCCCTCCAAATTTCATTGTGGCTTGGGCGGCTTTGTCTGCATCTTCCTTTGCTTTTTTTTGCTCCTCAAGCACCCGCCTAGCATTCCGAATTTCCCTATCAAATTTTGTCTTTTCTTTTTCGGCATCTAGCTTTGCCTCTTCTTCAATGTTATAGATTTCCTCTTTGTGGGCTGACTCTGCATCTGCCTTTTTCTGGTCTGCAATCTCTTTGTCGGCTTTTTCTTTTGTCTCTCTCTCAAATTTTGACGCCGCCATTTCTGCCTTGAAAACTTCCTCTTGATATTGCTGTTCTTTGTCGGCCCTAGCTTTGGCTTGCTTGTCTAAAAGTGCGTTTCTATCTCTTACGTGCTTTTCAGAGCTTGCGTCTTGAAATGCTGAATAAGCCTGGGGGTCTGTTATAGTTTGAGCAAGTTTGTTTCTTTTTTCGTATTCTTGCTCAATAGCGTCTAATGCTTTTTCTTCATCATTAAGCCCAGAAAGTCTTTCCTCATTGGAATTTTGAGTCGCCATTCCCTCGGCAAGAATCATATCCCGCAATCGTTCTTCTGTTTTAACAAGCTCCTTTAGCGAATCGGTGGCCCCAGAGACATTTGAAATGAAATTCTTAAAAGGATGTTTTTCAATTTCATCAACTTTATTTTTTGTAATTTCTAGCTGGGTGTTTATGGATGCGACTTGAGATTGTGCCTCACCCAAGTCCATTGCCTGTCCAGCTTTTTCTATATCATCAAATGCTTTTTGAGCCGCAGTTGCCGCATCTTTTAGCGATGTTGCGACTTGCTGGATTTGATCAGCCAAAAGTTTTGCCGCACCAACAACTGCTCCACCAGCAAGGCTTTTAGATACGATATTTCCCAAAGCATTTGCCGCAGACCCAGCAACATCACTTGCGCTAGTTGCTTCTGATAATCCCCTTGTAAAGCTTGCAAAAGCACCTTTTGCTTTTTCTCCGCTAATTTGGAGTCGATTGATTGCTTTTGTCGTTCCATCAACGGCTTTATCGACCCCGCTATTGTCCCCACGGACTCGGAGCATTAGTTCTTGGGTAGCGTCAGCCATATTATAGCCCTAACTTGTCACTCGACTCTTTATCCTTGCGAGCAAGATAAACAGCCATGTCTTTCATCACTCTGTCGATTGCCTCCAAAAGCCCTGGGCCTCCAATTTTTGCGGCTCCAGAAACTTGATTTTTTCTTACTGGATAAAATCGAATGTCCTTGTCTCCGGCTCGATTAAAAATAACACCTTCCATCTTTGCTTTTTTTGCGTCTGCCTTGGTTCCCCCGCCAAGTCTTTCAATTGCTTTTTTGCTATAATCTCCACGAACCAGCCCAGCCCTTTTTCCAAAAACCGCCGCCGCCGCCGCCCATCCATTTCTGATATAGTTAACAGAACGCTTTCTTCCAGCCACAAGCCTTCGTGCCAATGCCCCAATTGTTCCGGGCTTTGTTCCCATTCCTATTCCCCCAAGGCCAAGCTTTGTCTTTCCAAGGGGCGGAAGCCCTCGATTTTTTAAGAGCCAATTTACCAGTTTGTAAGTTCCCATATAAGAAACAGATTTAGATTCTTTTACTAGATGCTGTCCAATCTTTCTCTTGCGAACTTTGCCTTTTGCATCCACCCCAATTGGCTTGTAAATCTTTTTCATCTTTGTTGTGGTCTGAATCCTCTCAAGCTCCGAAGCGATCTTTGCGGATGTCGTGCTATATGTTGTTCCAATTGCAGTAACTGCAACGTCTCCAAGCTTACTATTTATAACCTCGGCCATATTTTTTCGTGAAGCTTGCTGATACTGTTGAAGTTTATGCACAAATTTTGCTTGGTTTAGAAGACTGATGGTAAGCATATAAAATTATTTATGTTAAACCCAATAGGGCTTCAAGCTCGTGTCTGTCCTTGCCCATGTCTCTTAATACCCTTCGGCACTTCACCCCGGCAGACCATAGAAATGCGTGGCTTGCTTGGCACAAAAGAGACAATGGCATTTCCCACAAAATGTAATCAACTTTCCACCCCGTCTTTTCGGCCAGCAAGAAGACAAAGTTTGCCGTTCCGGCTGGCGTTATGCGTTTCCCGAGTCGGGCAATCCGTGGGTTTGCACCACTTCAACCCGTCCCTTTTGTGCTTCATCAACCATCGCAGAAACAATCTTTGTCGCCGCATCTCTGTCTGCTTCTGTTTTCCCCTCTATGTATTCAATGATTTTTTCCCTAAATAAATCCTTGTTCCAGGCGAGCTTAATTGCATCCTTTCTATTTTTTGCAATCTGCATGTGCATATAAATAAAAGCCCAAATAAAGTAAACGGATGAGTCGTTATCGTCTCTGACTTGCAACAAAAGCAATCTAGAGCCTTCGGTGTATGGGGCTAGTTTTTCTCCCATAAACTCACGCTCTGGAGATACGAATGTTGAATTTAGTTCTTCTTCTAGGGATATGCTCATAGGTGTTTTAGGATCGCTTTCTTGAGTTCTGGTTTTGCATTTTCTGGAATAAGCAAAGTTTGATTTCCTCTCTGAATAATACGAATAGGCTCCGTCCTTTTCACCAACCCCAATAATGTCTCTCTGTTCTCAAGGGCCGCCCTAACATACCGAATTGCCGACTCACTATCACTTTTCATTTCCGCCCAGGAGCGTTCCATTTCATCTCTTGCCATTGCTCCAGACCCATTAGCTTGAAACCAAAAAGTAATTTGCCTTCTACCATCTTCAAAGACTTGAGTTGTGACTGGGTCCGTTGTGCGTAATTTTCCACCAAATGCGGCAACGGCTGATGCAACCTTAATGTTGGTCGTTCCCCAAAAAGCTTCCATCATAAGTTTAGGATTTCAAGAAGAGGACTAGAACCTCTATTAACTTACGTTCGGGTATCCGGTAGCCGAGATGTCGAGGGTGACAAACGCATCGGGCGACTTATTGATCGTTAGAGAATCAATTCGAGTCGTCCCTACGGTCGCGGCGTTTGCAAGGGCGGCCAAAGCTCCTCCGGCTGTGACTGAAATTGCGCCAGTCACGGCAACAGAAAGCGAATAGGCGGTGGTTGGGTTATAGTAAGAAATACCAACAATCTCACCGACATTGTTAGTGATCTCTGATTTAGAAATGTTCCGGGCTTCACTAAAAGACTGCACAAGGCCGATGGCCTCCGCTGTGCAACCCCAAACAAGTCCCGAAGTTCCAATTGTGACGGCTGGCATAGATAAGTTCTCCTTTATGTCAAGTTATGGTTTAGATAGGAATTTTGACTTGATTATTTCCCATCCGATAGTAAAAAGAAATCCGGCAACTGCAACCATTCCAAGCATCCTATGTTTCAATACCTCTAGTGCATTGACTCGATTCACGAGGTCGGCATACCTAGAAAGGCTCATTTCAAGCATGGCTCCTATATTTTTCTGACGCTCTTCTATCCGGGCAAGACGTTCCTTGATCTCACTAGAGTCATTCTCGCTCATAGTTTTGACCCTGCTTCTGTGACTTTAATAAACCACTCTCCGCTCTCATTTTGATATGCCTCGATAAACCCCTCGTCGAAAAGATAAGACAAGGCCCGAATCTTCTCATCATCAGATACTTTAGCCCAGTCGATTTCTGAACTCATAAAATTCCAGCCCTGTCTGCATCGCCCATTGTTGGAGTGTTTGGGTATTTAGTCGGGTAGTTATCGCTCGAAACTTGCGCTGGGGAGCAAGAACAAATCACAAAGGCCATAGCGATTAATAAAATAATTCTCATTGAGGAGTCGCTATAACATTAATTGTTAAGCCCCTTTGCCAGGCTCTTTTATTTGATCTTATTGTTGGATTTTGGCTTGAAATCCTTGCCATGTGAATTTTTGTTCCAACGACAACATTCTGCAACTTGTCGGTCAATGTTGGACTTTGAGAATAAAAGGCTTCAAAAATTAAGCAGTATTCAGAATCAAACTCGGCTTGTGTTATCTTTGCCGAGGTGTCGGAATAATTCACCGCTAAATTTAGATCATAAACCCCGCTGTAAGGCACAAGAAGTTGTGAATTAATTGATGCAGATATTGTCGCAAATGGAAAAAGCCTAGCCCCGGTGCGTTGCGTTGTATAGCGATTAAGCCCAGAAACCCCGCTTAAAAGGCTAGAGACAGCGTCCTCTACAAGAATCTGGGTGGACTGGCTCATTTTTTGGCTGTTGCTTTTATGTCTAGGGCGACTTCGTTGCTCCAAGTCCTATTTGCTGAAATGATGCTTGGGGTTTCTGCGGCTACGTTGGCAACAAAGCAAGTGATGTTTGAATTACTGGTCATGTAGCTTGCTAGGTCTGGACTTCGATAAAGCTGGGCTATGATGCTTTGAAACTTGGCATCAAATTCTGCTCTAGAGTTTATATCGGCTCTGGCTGTATAGATAAGACTAGCTGGAGTTGTAAAGACCCCGGTAAATGGACCAAGTTCTTCTGAAGCGATTGTTGCCTTTGCAACCACGTTAGGAAGCGTTCGAGCCGTTCCTCTCTCGCTTGTGTAAAAATTTACGCCAGTAACCGCCGAGATTGCGTTGAGTAGGGCGTTCTCAACTTCTCGCTCAATGGAGGCCATTAGGTCGTGATGTCGGCAAGCTCGATTGTATAGGAGATGTCGTCTGTGCCTTTTGAAAATCCGGCAATCATTCTTTCAACTCCAGAAACAGAACAAAGTTGCCCGATTACTGGTGCTGATATTGCAGACGCTTTAACTACCAAACTTTGAGTAATTCTTATAACATCTCCACCAATATCTAGCTCCTGGGCAATTGCCAAATCCGTAACGCTTGCAGAAACAGCCGATGATCCAAGTCCAGTAACGCTTGCCCATAGGTCTCCGATCATATAGGTCAAATCGGTGGAGAAGTAGATTGTGTCAATCGTGCCGGACATAACCTTTTAAGTGTGTCAATCGGCTTTTATGAGTCCGTCAAAGTCCCAAACATTATCGGCCTCAAACCCATTTCTTTGAGGGAAAAACATCGTTTCTTTCCCCTGCCTAACTGCGGAAGCCAATATCATTGGCGAACTATTGATTCCCCAGAAATTCTCTGCTCCCCGGATAGCCTTTGCCATATCTGAAACGCTTGGAGCCGTGTAGGTGTCTAGCCCTTGAATCTTAATATCTGGCGGAGTTAGCACATAGAAGTTGTCTTTGCCTAGCTGTTGCCTTGCGTCCTTAATGATTAAAAGAGGATTGCGGTAGTCGCTTTGGCTTGCTCCAAATGGAGCAACTAGATTGTATGTTTCTGGAAGTCCTTTTGCTGGCTTTTCGTCTAGCTTATCAAGAATAATGTTTGTCTTTTCTGCATCCTTAATTTCTGGGTGGTCATAAACAAAATCGTGCCAAGGCTTACGGCTTGCCCTAAAAGCATCATAGCGAGTAGGCCAAATCTGTAAGTCTATCTGATCGCCCTTGTTCCCTCGTTGGCAATATGAAACCATATCGAAAACTCCCGCATATTGCTCGTAGCAATCAATGAAAACTTCGTGGCCTTTATCGGCTAGGAGCTTGGCGGCTGGTAGGCATCGAAGCACATCCCCAAGACGCTCTCGGTAGATGATGGTTTTAGCAATCATCGGCAACGCTCTTGTCTGCTACAAATGGCATATAGTCTGCAAGCCTAACCGGGCCTTTGGTTTCTTGTAGTTTTTCCCATCCTTCGACCAATCCTTTGTAGCCATAGAAATCTTCTTTGAATTGAACTTGCTCTTTAGTCGCATAGGCAAAATGTTCGAAGGTTAATCCCCAAGCCTCGGTCATTCCCCTTGGAATCATAAGTCCATTTACATTTAACTTGGGCGGTTCGTGACTTACAAACTCAATGCCCTTCCCCCACTTCCACGCTCGAAACCATTCATACCAGTTCGAGCCAAAGCCCTGCTTCGTCACAACTTTTTTGTTTTGTCCAACATAGTAATTGCAATGGAACTGCATCGCTCTCCCCTCCTCGCATCCTTTTAGATGCCCATAGATAGCGTCTAGCTGGTCTGCTCTCCAAATTTCATCTGCATCCACTTCCATAACCACCCCCTTTTCCACTCCCTGCAAAGCCTCTTTAATCATCGCCAGCTTTCCGGGGAAAGACTTTGCTTGCCAATAAACCGAAACATTATCTTCTTTAATGCTGTTTAGATATTCGTGCGTTCCATCCACGCTCACAAAGTTCTTGTGGTATTTTTCTGGAACTTGCTTGCACCAGCGAGTGCATCCCAGGGGTTCTGAAACTCCCTCGACAATTCGCCATTGCCAAGGAATCTTGAGCTTCTTGAACTCATCAAGATGCCTATTTATGTAGGGCATCCCATTAAGAACAATTGTAAAAATCGTCAACACAATTCAAAGATGGCGGCACCATTACGCACCGACCAATCCTCCCAAAGCAGTTTAGCAAAGCCTTTTAGCTTATGGTAATTCGTCCAGTTTTTAATGTCGTTAATATCATCCAAGGCTATGATTGCTTTATCTGCCAAGAACGGCCTTACGCATCGAAGCTCGGCCTCCCCGGAGAATGGCGAGCCATCAATAAGAACAAAATTAAAGTCGGCATTGTGATCGAAATGAATGTCCTCGATTGCGTTTGTCTGGTAGCTCTTGGCGTTCTGCACACACTCATCGTGCCATCCCAAGACTTGCTCTAGCGGGTATGCGTTTAAGTTGGTTTTTGTAATGCGGTAGAATTCGGATACATCTGCCTTGTTCATCCACAAACCAGAAACAACCGCCGTGCCTTGCACCGAAACCCCACCCTTTGCGTCTAGGTTCATCCTATGGCGGCCAATGCGGTCTGGGTGGTTCTCAATAGAAAAGAGCTTATCGGTGTGGATGCATTGCGTTGAGCCGTCCCCGGTTCCTCCGCCGATCTCTAACCCAATACGAAGCCCCTTGGTATATTTTGCCAAAGCCTGTCCGAATGAATCTTGAATGGTTACTTCCTGCATTTTTACATCCAGTTGTTTGCCTTGCGCCTCTCATAGATGGCTTTGCCCTTTTCGTAAAACTCTGGCTTGTTGTGGTTCTTTAGCTGTTCGTCCACATTTCCTTTAGTGAACATCGGATTTTCGTGCTTAAACTGAATGTTCTTGGCCTCGATAACCACTCCATCTTGGTAGCTTCTCTCTGTATGCTCATTGTCGGAATATATTCCGTCCGAGTCTTGGTAGTCTGGGGGGAACATATAACCCTGCTTATTTAGTCTAGATTGCGTTAAAATGGCCATACAAAGCAGTTTGTCTTGGCGAAGCCCGTCTGACACTGCCAGCACCTTTTCGGACTTTGTATCCCCAATAGCGTCCAAAATTAGGGTATCCCAATGCTTGCATGGGGACCAATCATCGCTCATTTGAATAATCACTTCTCCTTTTGCATGTTTTGCCCCCTCATTCCAGGCATTAATAATTCCGCCGGGGTTGCATCGGATGGCTTGGTGTGGGGTATAGTCCACCTTCTCATCGTGATCGACTGCAAAAATCCATTGAATCTCTAGGGGCTTTTGGGCGAGTGATAACCATTGATACCTTCTTTGCCAAGCCAGTTGCGGTCTGCCTCTGGTTGCGTGAACGAGCGTGATTTTAGGAGTCGGCCACATCTTCAGCATCTTCTCTGACTCCTCATTATTGCCAACGCACACGCAAGCGATCTGGTAAAGGTCTAGTGCTTTCCAGTCATAGACATCCTCGACTTGATTCCAATAGTGAGTCTTTGGCCTTTGAAGGGTCATCGCACTTCGGCTGGACGCATAAGCCTTGTTCCAGATTCCTCGGCTGGCGTATTCCATCGCAGTATAATAGTGGGCTTCTCGGCGGTCTGGTTGGAGCGTGATTGCTTGCCCCAACCACTTTAGCCTTTCGTCTTTCCCAGTGCATCGTCCCAAATTGCAAAGAACATCGTAGCGGAGCGTATCGTCTAGCTCTGGGAACATCAAAGCCCTCTTGCTATAATCAATGCAACGTTCGACTTGATTGGATAGGTAGGCTTCTTGAGCCGTGTAGTAGAGGGAATTTGGTGCGGGTTCTAGAGTATCTGCCAAGATTCGAAAGTTCCTATCTGCACTTTTTTGCTTGTATCCGTGAGGCTTGTGGATTCTAAAAGTATGATCTACTGCCACCAGCTTGTCTGGTTCATTCGCCACAAGCATTTCGTGGACTCGATTCCTCCACCGGCACTTGCCCTTCTTGCTGAAAGTTTCTCGAAGGGGCTTGAGTCCGGCATTAGCCACATCGTATCTCATAGCCACTAGCCATTTGTCTTGCTTCTCTGCCTCGTCTAAAGCCCGATCAATCGCTTCCTCGCAACCCTCGGCCATCACATCATCAGCATCTACCCAAGCCGCCCACTCGCACAAACAATTATCTAGTGCCAGATTGCGAGCTTCCGCAAAATCGTCAATATGTGGCCAATCAATTTGTTTGTTTTTGTAGTGAACGACTTTGGCTCCAAAACTCTTGCAAATCTCCTCTGTCTTATCCGGGGTTTGATTGCCCCTAGCGATTGCAACAACAAACTCCTTTGCAATCGGTTTGAAGCTCTCCAAACATCGGCTAATGTAGGCTTCCTCATTTCCAGCTATGAGATAAATTGAAATGTCGTGTTTCATTTAGGATTTCAATAGGATTTCTAGTTTTTAATTATGGCAATCCGAGGCCGGTGCCAAGGGTGGTTTTGTAGAGGGTGTAAAAGTTTGCGTTTTCAGTTGCTGTTAAGCTTGTGGAAAAGAAGTAGCCTATCGAAATTTTCCCACTCCAATAAAAGGCGTTAGGTGCATAAGCTCCTATGTAAATTGGATTAGCATCAAGTCCTACTGAACCAGTAAATGTTCCTTTGGATGATCCATCTCGATAAATTGTATTTGTCGTTCCGTTTTTATTATAGTTTGCTGATAAATAGGAATTTAAGGAGTAGCTACCAAGCGAAACACTTGCCCCAGTATCATCTGCACCAATAATTGATGTGCTAAAAACTCCAATCCACGGAGTATTTGATTGAATTGAAATTCTTGTTGCGTCATTTGCTGAAGCCATAAATATTCCGCCAAAATTAAAATTTGAATAACTAGATTTTGAAGCAAAAGGAATTGAAATATAATCATTTACTCCATCAAAAATAATTCCATCCGTTCCCCAAGTTGGGCCGTTTGTAAGAGTTCCGTTTGTAGTTATCAAACCCCCCAAGCTATATGCAGTCGTTCCGCTTCCTTTGTTTTGTGCAGATCGCAAAGGCCAGCAGACCATATTGCTCCAAATATTCAATCCCTTTACACCAACAACGAACGAATTGATTTGCTGTTTTGCAGTTGCGTCAGTCACGCCAGCCCGATCGAAGTAGGCCGCCGCATCTCCATCGAATCCACCTATTTTTGATAGCCCACCAATTCGAATGCCACCCTTAATCATCATAAGGATTTACCTTACAGACTTTTAGTCACCAATGCCAAGAACAATTCCGCTATGAATAGAAAAAGCCGTGCAAGTTCCAGCCAAGTAAATTCCGGCGTTGATGGTAGAGGCAGAGGCCGCAGTAGCATTGGCAAGGCTAGAAAAGCCAGTTACGGCGGATGAGATGCTTGCGAACTTTGCGTCTGAAACAATATAAATCCCTGCGAACTCATTGGGACTTGTAATCGCCGTTCCAGTAGTAGTTACATACCGAGTGCCGGGGCGAGCGGCGTGAGAGATTTGATCGTAATAAGGTTCGGAATTTGTAAGGTCTGCCATAGTTTCCTTGTGATTGTGTCAAAAGAAAAAGGGGGAGGGCTTTCGCCCTCCCCCTTCTTCAAGGAACCAACCAATGAACCAATTTTTAGCTGTAAGTCGTGGTGATACGAACCGCCGCATTAGCGTCAATGATCTTCTCGGCGGTGTTCATACGAACACGGAGAACATTGCTACGGCGAGCTTCGTCACGATAGCTTTCAGAGACAAAGCCACCGGGAGCATCTTCCGACCACACCAGCGTCCGTCCCAAGCCACCAGCGGTGAACTCACCGCCAGAAACATTGGCAACAACGATCTTGGTGTCGGGAGTGATGAACGAGCCAGAGTATGACTTGTTCTTGTTAGCCGTGTTGTAAGCCGCACGACCAACATAGACTTTAGCCACACCAAATGCTTCTGCAATCTGGGCTTCATCGAGCAAGCGACCACCAGTATTGGAAACCACTCCGTAGAACTGATTCTGCAAGAGGGTTGTCCGGCGAACCCGCTCGTAAACATTGGCCGACATAATGACGGCGTTTGCTTCGTATCCGAGTTTGTTCAGAGCGAGCTTGCCAGCCGCCACATCCGCCGGGGCGTTGATGGTTGCCAAGTTAGCTTCGGTGTAGTTAGCCGTGGGGCTTAAATCAGCCGTGGTGAAGGGGGTCGTGGTTGCAAACAACAAGTCAGCCACCCGCTTTTCGTGGGAGAGCTTAACTTGGCGGAGCAAGAACTTCGCTGTTTCCGCTTCCACGGAAAAAAACCTTGACGAATCCGCCCTAAAACTATCGTCTAGGACCTCCTCAAGTCCTGTTTCCAAACAATCATATTGATCGCTTGTGAATTTCCGAACCGCACGAGCGTATTCAGCACCAGCAGACCGCTTGGCCGCATCAGCGTTCAAGAGGTCGGCATCAGCAGTCTGCACTTTGAGATAAATACCACTCTTCGCCGAAACAGGGAGGAGGGGCATAATGTCAGCACCAATCATCCCGATTTGGGCGGGGGATTCGATGAGTGCCTGATTAATGTCTGCACGAATGGTCGTGCCACCGCTAATAAAACTCATTTTTTTCTATTCTTTCTTGGTTTGTTGTTTCGTTGTTTAGAACATCGGGATAGCCATCTCGATGACCGCATTAGTAGCCGTAGCCGCTTCAAGAGCGATTCCAGCAGTAACGAGGTTCGATGCGGCTGTGGTAACCAACCCGGAAGCATCAAATTTCAATACATCACCAACTGCCGCAACACCAGAAATGGTGGAGAAGAAAGTTGGGTGAAACAATTTGCAGGAAACAAATCCACCAGCGGCCACATCTTCTTGGGTCACGCCGATTGCTTTGGTGGCACCAGTTACCGCAACATTAACGAAGCCAGCCGTGGTGGTGTCGGGCTGAACGAGACGGAACGCCGAAATAGCGTTGGCCGACCCGAATGTGCGAAAATTATTATCAACTTGAGTGGACATTTTATTTTATCCTTTTGTTAGATTTTCGTGATGCCACGGCTACGAGCCTCGGCATATTCTTTGGGGTTGGAGAGCATCACGGCGTTCATCGCCTTGAGCTTCGAAGTTCCGTAGTCGCTATGGGCGGCCACAAGTTCTTCAAAAGTTTTGGGTTCGACTTTCGCCGGGGCTTCAACCACCGGGGAAGCGGAAATGGGCTTGATGCCAAATTCAGTCAGAACGGCTTTGAGCTTTTCGGCCATCTGGCTTTCGTCCTTCTTAACCTTATCTTCGGGCGAAGGAACATCAGCAACTGGCGTTCCTTCTGCGGAATCTTCGGCTTGATCTTTGGCTTCGTCAGCGGGTTTCATAGCGGCTTCAAGAGCCTCTAGGCGAGCTTTGAGTTCGCTCAATTCGTCCATGTATTTCTTATCCATATTTTTATCTCCTTTTTTGTCAAGTATTGGGTCGCTCTCGACAACTGCTTGTGGCATGTCGGCAGGGATGCTAACGCCTCCCACATTGTATCCCAAATTTTCTTCTGCCTTCACGCACGATCCGGCTTCGTAGGGTTTAACTCCTTTTGCTGGTTTGTATCCCTCCCAGCATCGGAATTTTGTCCCGACAGCAAACACAAGCATTTCTGCTTCTTTGCTCTGAAAATCTCTAAACTTCTCGTTGCTTGCGGGGCTAGAAACCAAATCGGCAGACTCAATCCTTTGAGGTCGAATGTAATCTTTCCCGCCAATAGTTTCAGATTCATTCAAGAAAGCCAAGCTAACCCCAAATTGATCGGGGGCTTCGTTTGCCATTTCTTTAACTAAAGCATAGTGGGGCGAGCTTTTTAGAAGATGCAGGTCGGCCATTAGCTTGTCGCCTTCAATTCTTGGATTCCGAGCAAATCCAAGAACTGCCTCAAGCCCGGAGCCGTGGTTCATTTTAACCTTAACTCCATTGGGGGCTTTCGACATAAGCTCATAGGCTTTCTCAATCGAGGTCTTGTCGATGAACAAATCGTGGCCCCTGGCTTCGCCTTGGCTCAAGATATAGACATTAGGAATAATTGTGGATTCTTCCTCAAGCCTAGCTTCTTTACGCTGGGCTTTTTTTGAGTCTCGGTATGTTTGATAAGCAACAGCCACTCTTTGTTTTTCATCTGGGAAATCTTTCACTGCTGTTGCGTGACCCATAAATCGACCAACAAAGTCTTTGCTTTTCTCGCCTTTTTTTGGGGTAAGTAGGGGCATATATTTAGACCAAAGTTAAGAGGTATTTCAATTGATTCACATTCCCCAGGATTGTGTCTCGAATGTTTAGCAAGTCGCTGTCCCCTTCGTTCAGATAGCCCGGAAGCTCTTCTGAAAGAAAAGAAATAAACTCATCGTTATATTCTCCAAGGGTTTCAGAGTAATTGTCTAGGCTGAAATCAAATGTAGAGGCAGAAACGATTCTGCCATATTTTCCCATAAAGGTTTCCACAAACTCATCAATGTTTTCTGTGAGAGACTCATAGATTTCCCCAAAGCTCTTGTGCTGGCTGTAAGATTTTGTCTGCCAATGAAATATCTTATATTGATTCTGATAAGTCAGAAAAGTTGTGAGAATCGTCTCGCCGTTGGCGTTTTCCATAAGCACTCCTAGTTTGTCAATTATTTGGTCTTGTCTGTAATTGGGCCACCGACAATCCATGCATCACAAGTCCGTTTGGCCGCACACTTGAAATCAAAGATTTCGCAATACCCAAGGTTTCCGCCAATAGCTACTTCGTTAGCGTCTTCGCCAATGCCTTTCTTGATGCATCCAAGAACTTTGTTTGTCTGATTGAAGGCGGCACAATTACCACAAAGCATTTTTTTTGCCGTTGCCACATCTCCCTGGAACTCGTCTGCCTTGGCCTTCCAATAAGCATCATTGGGTTCGTTTGGATTTGCTGGACCATAGTTGGCGTCGTCCACGGCATTTTGTCTGTTAGCCAAATTGGTCTTTATATCTTGCGTTGCAATTGGACAAGATGCTGGTTCCTCTAGCTTTTCGTCTCGGCTATCCATCTGCTTCATTAGTTTTTTGACCCAAGCATAACCAGCGTCTCCGCCCCATCCGTTCCACGCTTGCCATCCCTTGCCTTGCTCATCCCACCCAGAGCCTTTCTTGTCGACTTCATGACGGCTAAAGAATGAAAACATTCTACGAATGGTGTCGGGTGAAAGAGATTTGCCAGCAATCAAATCTCTAGCCCTTGCAATCCCGACTGGGGTCATTCCCCTTTGGCTTGCTGGTTTTTTTGCCCTTACATCCAAGGCTCTTTTTGCCGCATCTTTGGCTCCCTGCGGAGGAGTGAAGTCAATGTCCGAATACTTGCCAAGCTCGCAAGCGTTAAGCATCCCATTGATAACCATATTTACGCTTTTAGAATCTAGCTTGGACAACTCTTGAAGATTATTTTCAATCTGTATCCCGCCAATTTTTTGCGTATCTTCGGTAGCGCCTTTTTCGGTAGGCTCTCTTTCTTCACCAACATCAATGTCGCTATCGCTACCAGTTGTGCGTGTGGAGGTGTCTTGCTCTTTGATTGGAGGGACAACCACGACTGCATTTTCATCTTGCGGTTCGTCATCCATTTGTTCTGGAGCGGGTGATCCAAATGCCGGGGCTGGGACTGGTTTATTAATATCTGAAATTGTATCTGGGCTAACTCCGTATTGTTCTGCCAAATCCTTAACTAGCTTTGCTTCCAATGCCCTTTGCCTCATTGAGCTTTCGAAGTCGAGACCCTTCTCGGCGTATATGGAACTAGCGGTAGTTAGGCCCGCTCTAAACTCGGATATATTGGCTTGTGATTCTCGACCTAAATCTATGGAAACATTCGCACCAAAATTAAATACTCCCCTTGTGCTTTTGCTTCCAAGATTGTTTGCAATCAATCCCCTCGCAACTCCGTCTGCAATTACAATGTTCTTTAATGGTCGAAGCACTTTGTCCTCAAGAAGCTTTTGATATCTTCGGAATGTTCGTCCGGCTTGTTGCATTTCAAGGCGAGCAGTTGGCCCAGACATCGAGGACGGATCAACTGCAAATGAATATGGAATCCCAACTCCCATGCAAATGTTCCGCAAAAGAATTTTGTGAAATTCCGCAAATGCGCCAGAAGGACGGCTTGGCCCATCTGGGAAAACAATGTCTTCATTGACTTCTAAATAACTAATCTTCCCAGGCTCAATGGTTTCTAGCTTGATGTTTTGATTGTCTGCATTGAGGTCATTTGTGAGCGTGGACAAATCGGAAGCATTGTTGTTGTTTCGCTTAACAATTCCAGCTTGAGAACTTGCGAGCTTTGCCGCCATTTTTTCCGATGCAATGATTTCATACAAATCAACGCAGTCATTGATGGCAGTATGGAAAGCAGAAATTCCTCGATATTGGTCAATGCGAAGCGGGTCGTAAAGATGGAACGCTTGGCTTGCGGGAATGGTTGTTTGGAAAATGTAGGCGTTTCCGTAAGTGCGAAGGTAAATGTCGTAGCCAGTAGGCGCGCCAGTTTCTTGGTCAATGTGGATTCCGCTAATTAAATTCAAGCTTGTGTATGTTCGGTTTGGATCACCAAGTCGGTCTGCTTCAATGCCTTGAAGCTTTAGATTTCCATTCTGATCTCGGACTAAAACAAAAAGAAAGTCACCATCACGAAGCATCGACATCATTGCAATCTGCATCAAGAACGACCCGGTGTTTCGTTCCGACAAATCGCACTTGTCCCACCATTCATTCCAATAAGCCTCTACATCAGAATTAACTTTAGGGCTTTCGGTTCTCGCTTGGTATGAAATGTTGCCCGCACAATGGCTGGCAAATTTCATTAACAACCCCCGGACTAACCCTACGTTTTCTGCCAAGTCTCTGGAACGCTTTAACAATTCCACTCGATCATAATTTGATCGGAATCCTTCTGCACCAGACAAAGATGATGGACCCCGGCGTTGTCTATTGTATTGGGTTGCGTCGTATTCAAAAGCCGTGAGCTTCGCCCTAGACGCAAGTCGATCAACCGCCGCCTGGGGGTTTACAAATGCAATGGCTTTGTCTAAAAAATTCAGCCCAATTTTTTTCACTTATGCCATCCCAATCGAGCGAGCAGGGCCGAATTTTGCGTAGGTGGTTCGGACTCGGCCACCAGTTGCTTGCTGAATAGCAAGGGTAAGCTCGGCAATCGTATCACGCACTTCTCCAAGATTTGCCCTAGAGAAAGATCGTCCAGCAATTGAATAGCTCGCACCAGCCACCGCAATCGCTTCCAAACAAGTGATGTATTTATCACGAAGAGAAGTTAGGGTGGTGAGGGGTAGCCCAATGAAATCACCCTTCGCCATTCAACTCATAATCTGTCAAGCTTGCAGGGGAAACTTGCAAGAGCCTATGCAGTCCAGCACCCACAATGTTCATGCACTCGCAGTCCATTAAGTGATTTTGTCTTCCGAGTTGCTTCCAGACAAATCTGGTTCTTCCAGTCATGGGGTTTTTAACTGCCACTTTTTGCTCGGCTCTAATATGCTCATACCAAACAGCCGGAACATCATCCGCAACGAATCCATCCCCAGCCAAAAGATTTGCTAAGATGTCTTTGATTGTTGGGTTCGACCACCTCCAAACGGGGCAAAGCCTCCATTTCCAGCCGACCCTGGAACCAGCAACTTTTCCGCTAAATGGGTCGCCATTTGCAATTCTGGCAAATGGCCGAGTAACTTTTTCGTTGTTCACTATTTCAGAGAAGCTTGTCTTGTCTGATCCAACCAAAGCAATCCATCCATTCCGACAGCACATTTCGTAAACTGCTCTGGTTTGGTCGCCGCTATCCACAAAAACACATTTTGACTCGACCTTAAATTCATCGGCTTTGGCGGCCACATCCCCCCAAGTTTCAAGTCGGCCAGCCCAAACCATTCTAGATTTTCCTTCGCCATTGTATGCTCGAACCAATCCCCAAGTATGAAATCCTCCAGACTCTTGAACATCAATAGACATGACGCACCGCTCTCCCTCTAGAACTTGCCCCATCTTGTATCCACCAGCCTTAATTTCTATACGCTCTTGCTCATGCTCAAGCCAGGGTTCGGCAAGGATTCGATTCACAAAATCTTGTAGTCCAATAATTCCGCTGTATTTGTCCTGCAAAAATTTTACAGCAAGCGATCCAAAAGAAACCCAAGGGGCGTAAAGTCCGTTCAAGTGATAGCTTCGGCGGTTCGGCTCTCCCTTTGGGTTGGTAGGAATCCACTCCCCACCCCGGAGCATTGCTGTCTTTTGTCCGTCCGTGATCTTTCCTTTGCAGTTCTCGCACTCGTAATAAGCCGAGGACTTAACTAGCTTAAAGTCATAAACCGCCTCTTCGCTCTTTGCGGCTTCGTCCCATTTTACTTGGCCCCAGATTAGCTTTTGTTTGTGATTGCAATACGGACAAGGCACAAAAAAGAACCTCATGTCCCCCTTCTGCCATTCTGACCAGATAGTAGAATCCGCTGTTGTCGGGGTAGATGTGGCTATGATTAAGTGATTCGGATAGGTCGCAACTCTGGCCTCTGCCAATTGTAAAGCCCCTGCCTCTGATTTTGTGGACCCTGCATCTGGATACTTGTCGACCTCGTCCAGCATGAGCAACGATACCGACCTAGATGCAAGATTCGCCGGACTGTTTGACCCTACAAACCAAAGCGACATTCTGCGAAAGTGTTGCTCTAGGATTTTTATTTTGTCGGTATTGTCTGGTTTTTCTTTTGCAAGCGATGGGCAGTCATCAATCATTGGCAACCATCGGGTTTCGGAAAATGATCTAGCCAAAGCCTCGGTTGGCATGACCCATAATGCAGGGCAAGGACGCTCTGCTAGTCGATAAGCAAGCCCAGCAAGAATGGTTGTAGTCTTGGATGTTTGGCTTCCCCATACCAAAGTAATTCTTCGGATTGAGTCGTCCCCAAAAGCTTCCAATGGCTCCTTTACATAGGGAGTTAATTTTGTTGAATATGCCCCTGGGATATTTGTGACTCTTGCGGAAAGAGTGAGATTTTTTTCTGCCCACTCTGGGATTGATAGTTTTTCTCTTGGCTCGAAGATTGATCTTGCGAATTGCTTAACATCGAAAAGCTGGTTCATCTCTTAACCATATAATCCTTGGCATATGCCCATTGTGGGTTCTGATGAATTTCGTGGTGGCACTCAAAGCACACGGCCAAGAAGAACTCTGTCTCGTTCAGCCTATCTCCAAACCTACCCCGGCGGTGATGCACTTGGCTTGCCATCTTGCAACGGCATACTTGGCATATCGGGTTGTTGCCAAGAAACTTCTCCCGCACATCCTTATATACTTCGTTCTGGCCTTTTCTCTTTTTAGAGACTCGGCGTAGCTTGCCACCTCGCTTTAGTGGCGTTTTGCGTTTAAGTGGTGAGCGTTTCATTTTTTTCTTTTATTAAAGTTTTTAAATTGTTGATTTCTCTTTGAATTTGTTCAACAAGCATATCTTTTCCTTTTTCTGGAAAATATGGTTGTTCTTCAAAAATTTTAAGCATTTCACATCCGTGTCTATTAAACGCTTCTAGCAGTCCCTTTAATTCCCCTAAAGAAAATGAATCTTCTTTTGATTTTTTAGTTTTGCGTTTCATTTTAGAATATCATCCAGAATTGATCCGAGGATGCACACTACAACTAGGCCGACAAGCAAAAGAAGAAATGATTCGTTCATTTGAAAGCACCCTCGGCCTTTTGAATCGTAACAAAAATTTGGTCGATGCCCTCTTGGATGGCTTGCTTCGCACACTCCGGGTCGCTTGGGTTTGCTCTAGCCGAAAGTGATGCTGGCATTGCGTCCATTAAGTTTCTAATTGAGCCAAGCCATTTACCGAACACTTCCCGCACTTCGTCCATTCGGATGACGGCTCTTGTGGCTTCCTCGTATTGGGCGTGTTCCATTTCTGCTTCGCTTGCTCTTTTCTTTGCTTCCCCCCATCCAGCAATCGCCGCTCGCATTGCAACTGGGTTTCCGTCCCTGCTTGCCCTTGCTACCAACGAGTAAGCAACTAGCTCTGCCCTTTTCGCTCGAATCAATCTGCCAAGCGAGTTTTCCGACTTTAACGATTCGGAGTCCGAGGTTTCGGATGTCTCGGATGAGGTCTCCGATGGAGCAAGGATCGGAACAACTCGACTTGGCTTTTTTTGATTCAAAAGCCTCCACCGATTCGCTTCTGCCTCGGAAGTGAGTGGCATTCCGGCTTTTACCATTCTGCACACCCTTGCGGGGTCTATTCCCCACGATTTTGCCAAATTTGCTTGCGTTATCATTCATTAAGCAGAAAGGAGCGTATCGGTCGGATTTGCACCGCCCCCTCCTGGCTGGAAGCCAGACGTGCCGCTATCAGCACTTGATACGCAAAATCTTTTCCCCTTATACATTTTTGCACCCACCTTGTCTATTTCTGAAAAAGGAACAATAGGAACAGCTAGTCTTTTTTTTGCATCTGGATTTAGAAAATAAATATATCGAAGTTGAAATCCGGCAAGCGATGTTGCTCCACGCTTTTTCCACCATCCAGTATTTTGAACTGGATGACTATTCAGAGTCTTGTCCGTGACTATTCTTCCATCTGGCAGTCGCATGATTGTTTTGTTTTTCTTGATTCCAGTTAATACAAATCCGCTCGCCCTATAAATTGTTCCGTCTCCGCATTGAGTCCCATCCGCATAGGATAAAACCCATTCAATGTGAGGGTATTCTTTTTTGATAATACGCAATGCAACGGAAATTGATCGGCTTTCTGAATTTTTTGGGAGCCAATCAGCAAAGGCCATTCTGTTTAGCTCAAGGAATCCATTCCATTTTGTTCCCTCGACCAATCCAATTGTTTTGTTTTTATCAATAGAAGAGCCGAACTGCATTGCTCCTCCGCATCGGCCATCCAGAAAAACACCAAAGTGAAGCTGGGATGTCATTGCCACCGCCCCGGAATAATGATACTGGCAGACAATCTCCTTCGCACTCTTTTGAGTGATCGGCTTAACGATGATGTCCTTTACATTCATTTCTGATTTCTATTAAAGAACTGACAAACAAAAGCTAGGCCGTTCCCATTGCTGTTTTCGTTCACGGAACTTTCTCCATGCCCCATTTCTTTTGCTTTTGCCACGGCCTTGTCGACTTCCTCTGCTTGTTCGTCGTGAAGCACAAAAGTTTTTTGCTGAAATGGAAGCTTGTCCCCATCTGCTAGGTCTGGAAGCTCTGCGTCCGTTACGTGGAATTGTTCCATGAGCTTTCCAATTTCCTCCATGCCAAATCCAGTAATCTCTAAATCCATTTCACCAGTATCCAAATCTTCTAAAATGTCTTTTAATGCTGGAAGGTCGAACTCCCCGGCAAGCTTGTTTAGTGCAATGTTCGCCGCCTTTTCTTTTTTCTCGTCCAAATCGACCGCCCAGACTTCGACTTCGTCCTTCCCCATTGCCTGGAAAACTTTTAATCGCTGATGGCCTCCCACAAGATTCCCAGTCCGAGCATTCCAAGTGATCGGCTGGATGTTTCCAAATTCTGCAAGGCTCTTGGTTAGACGACCAATCGCTTCGTCAGAAATTTTCCGTGGATTATATTTTGCGGGTGATAGTTCGGAAATTTTTTTGGTCAGAATGCAGGGGTATTTCATTTTGGTTTAATTGTTGTGTTTTTGTCGAGTGTTTTTTGTTGATCTATTCAACCCAAAGTCAATTCGCGCAGAAATCGGCCGCGCGGAACCTGTTTGGAGGGGAAATGCGCCGTAGAAGTCTCCTAATTTTATTTTTTTAATTCTCGTTTCCATAGCCCCTATCCTCATAGCCCACCGCCAGCCTCGACGTATGCTTGGACGATTGGCTTCACCTCGTCGATAAATTCCGACTTCTGCTTTGGCGACCAGTCGCTCGGAGATTTCCGGGCGAGCCATTGCCTAGCTTTGATAATGTAGGAGTGCCAGGGTTGCTCGGCCTTTGGGTTTGAGGTTTCGATCGGGTCGGGGAGAATGCCAGCCCAAAGCGCAAGTTGTTTTAATTGTGAGGGTTCTGGAGATGCGAGCATCGGTCTGGACTTTGCCACTCGCTCTAGCCTTCTGCCTTGCTCTCCATTGATTCCAGCGATTTCCAAAATCTTTTCTACATCAAGCTCCTCCTTCCGGGCGGATAGGATTATGTCGCCAGCATCGGCGGCAAGGCTGATGGTTTCTCCCATCGACTCAATCGCTTTATGCTTTGCGTCCTCTAGCAGGGTGAGTTGCTTCTTTAGTTCTATTCCGATTTGTTTTTCGCTCATGTGGGATTTCTCCGTTGGTTATGCTTCCATTTCGGCCAACTCCTCGGCCTCGATTTCGGCGGGTGGTTCTAGTTCTCTAAATCGTTCTGCATTAAAGCCTCGCTCTGGAAATGGTGCAGTTGTCGAGCAGGGGTTCGGCATTGCCTCCAGATAAACCACGACCTCTCCGGCTTCTCCATTTAGAGCCACGCCAATTCCCATGTCTCGAACTATGTAGGTTCGGTCCTTGATGGGTAGGTTCGTATAGAACGGAATGATCTCCGTCGGGAACGAGTCGTTGATGCATATCACTTTAGAGCCAGCCCTCATTTGCTTTTCCTTTTCTTAATTCCCTTCGCCCAGGCTGACGCATTCCACTTTGGGCATTCCTTCCTGCGTCTCTCATGCACCCTTTTGGCTCGCTCTTTGTAGATTTGGCGGACTCGCTCCGATCTTTGAATCCTCAAAACCAATCCTGTCCTCTGGGTAAGCTCGGTCAATCTTGCGGAGATTGCGGCTCTAGTATAAGGCTTTCCCGTTGTTGGGTTAATATAACGCTTTGCAATGGCCGTTAGGCTGTCGGGTGATCTATTCGTAGCCAAAGCCAACAAAGCCTCGTCCAAGGTGTCGTCTCGCTTGTTTTTGAGCATCTGTGAGTCGCCTTCGCATCGGATGGTCTGCTCCACGACCTCGGCGGTAAGCTTCGCAAGCCTATTAAGGTCAATTCCGGGGTTCATTGCTTGCATCTTTGCCAAGCGTTCTTTAACCCGATCCTCTAGGGTATCAATTTGCTCCGCCATGTCCGGCGTGTAGCTGGCCAAGATAGAATCGGCGGGGTCTTGGCCTTGGTGCTTCATTGAATTTCGACTAAAGAAGTGTGGCCTACCCTTGCAAGTTCTCGGTTGGCTTGAGCTTCCGTCTTATAGAATAGGTCGATGACTGGTAGTCTAGACTTTCCAGATGCCTTGCGCTGGATAACCGCTGTTCCAGTATCGTGGGCGACATAAGGTTTTCCCTCTATCAAAAGAGTGGTTCCGTATGGAATGATTTTTGGATCAACAGCGCAAGAACGCCCAGGGATAAGCCTTTTCCCGCTTGAGCTTTTGTAACCATAACAATCCTCACCCAGCCAATACGCCGTGATTCTGGCCTTGATGGTTTTCTTCGGTGGCTTGGGTGCCTCGATGTAGATATTGGCGGCGTGACTCGACCCAAGAAGAATGAGTGCAAGGATGGTTAGGGCTTTTCTCATAGTGAGGAAATGTAGGCGGTCGGCTAAATGCTGGAACCGTCTTGACGGGGACTCATCCCCTTTGGTTCTTTTTCCCTCTGCGGTGTCAATCGGGGTCTTGAGCTTGTCGATTTCTTTTTGAATCGACTCTGGCTTCATTTTGTTAATTTTCACTAGGAATTGAGCCGACCCAATGGCTTCCTTTCTTTGATCTTGCGAGCTTTCCGGCCTTCTCAAGATGCCTTGCGTGATATTGGACTGTTCCAATTGTTTTCTTTAGGACCTCCGCAATTGTGCATGTTGGAATTTCGTTATTCAAAAGCGTGAAGACTGCATCTCGAAGCATTTCTATTTTGTCTTGTCCTCTATTGCTTTCATAAAGCTTTTTGATTTCTTCCCCAGGATAGCGATCGTTCAGAATTGCGGTCGCCCTTTGGCTTGCGCTTAAATATGGTTCAGTCATATCAGTTCCTTGATTCCTTTTAAGATTTGGTAGGCGACTTGCGGCACGATGGCATTTCCGAGTCCTTTAAGTCTGTCCACCCTATTGGGTATCCCATGAGCCACTCGACCCAATTCGGGTTCAATTGTCCAGTTGCCTTCCCGCAATCTCCAGCAATCACTTCCTCCAAATTGGCTTTGTTCCGATTCGCAAGCTTCTCTCTGTTTTCCTCGGTGATTGTTGGATGAACTTTGTTCGCCTTCGGTGTCGGCCACATTCTCTCTTGCTGATAAACTTTCCTCGCCAATTGATCCGTCCGATTTCTCCCGTCCTTCCCCTTCTCGCTCATTCCGGGCGTGTCCTTCCAGTCCCTCGCCGATGCAGTCGGCCACATTTTTACCGCTCCCTGCAAGTTCGTTGTCCCCCGATGCCCAGATGGTCTTGTTTGATTCGCCGAGCAATCTGGACCTCCGCTCGGAGTTCTTGGAGTCGGCCAAAGATTCGGCTCTTGCAATGATCCAGACTCGGTTTCTTCTATGCGGAGCATCGACACCGCAAGCTGGAATAATGAGCGATTCGACTTCGTAACCTTCGGCTTCCAAATCAATATGCACTTGGTCGAGTGCCATTCCAACGATGTTAGCAACATTCTCACCAACGATCCAAGTTGGCCTTGCCTCTTTAATAACTCGAAGCATTTCTGGCCAGAGATAGCGGTCATCCTCCTTGCCTCTTTGCTTCCCAGCGACTGAAAATGGTTGGCATGGGAATCCGCCCGTGAGAATAGAGACTCCTGCATATAGGTCGCCACGAAGGGTTCTAATGTCTCCGTGGACTGGAACGTCTGGCCAGTGCTTTCTAATGACTGCCTGGGCGTATGGTTCATTGTCGCAGAATCCAACTGTTTTGAATCCAGCCCATCTTGCGGCAAGAGCGAACCCTCCAATACCGCTGAAAAGGTCGAGGTGTTTTGGTTCATTCATTTTTGAGCTTATGTTGGTTTTGTCTTTATGCAAATTTGCTTTTTTATTTATCCCTACTCGTTCGGGAATAGCTTCAATTGCCCTTGATCTAAACAATACCCATTTCCGTGGCCAAGATTTTTTATATTTTCCGGGGTGCAAAGGTCGGTTTTGTTTGCCCATCCAACAAAGTCCACTTCGGTTCCATCCAGAATTGCCAGCACATAGGTATCCACATCTGGATTATTTTTTAGGGTGGCCAAAAGCCGTCCGTTTTTGTGCCTAGTGGTCTTGATGTCTATTTTTCTGCCATTGCAAATGCAATCCGCCCCTCCGCTCTTGTTCCAAGGAACTAGGTCCGGAAAGATATTTTTCCACTTGCAAAAAGCATATTCCCCAATCATTCCATCAATGTCGGCCTCAAGGCCAGATTGAGTTCCCATCTTTGCATCCTTTACACCCGCCGCCCTCGAAACAAGGCTTCTCATGCCTCCCAGAGTTTTGAGCATGAGAAGCTCTTGATCCGAAAGGATTATCTTCACTTAATAAACTTTCCAGTTTCTAGGTTTGTCCTTTGGTGCCTTCTTGGATCGCACTTGCTTGCGATAAACTTTTTCCTTATCGCATGACGAATTGTTGAATGATCGCACCCCCAGGCTGATGCAATTTGTAGTGGGGTCATTCCGGCTTCCCATTGCTCCTTCCATATTTTCCACCTTTGGCTGACTACTGGATAAGAGCGATTTCCTCTTGCTCTAAACTTTCCGTTCGTCGGCCTCAACTCTTGAGGGACCATAATTTTTAACTTCTCAATTTCATTTGCCTTCATTTGGTAGTCCATCATTGAGGCAGTCGCTTGAGTCATCTTAACGCTCAAGTGAGCAATCGTTCCCTCCATTGTCTCAATCTTTTCTTCAAGCATTTTGATCCGATGGATTGCGGCTGGAAGGGCTAGGTCAGCTGTTAAGCGAAAGTTGCTCATGGGCATCCCGCTTCCACCCAAGCCTCACGACTCTTAAATTTCATAACCTTCCAAGTCGGAAGGCTTTCGCATTGGCTGACTATTCTTTTCATTGGTTGTTGGTTTCCTTTTGGCTTGTTTTGTTGGCTTCTTCTCTGACAATTTCTGGCGCAAGCTTGCCAGTCCTTTACCGGGGCTTTGCCTCCTACCTTCCATCCGTTAGACTCATAATAATCAAAGGCTGAATCTGCATCTTTAGAGTCCCAAAGAATCTCTTTTGCATAAGAAAGCCAGTCAGTGCGACTCGGCCTTTTCCTCTCACTCTCTAGTCTCTGGACTCTAGACTCTGGACTCTGCCCCGTTTCATTTGCGTTTCTTTGGCGTTTCATTTGCGTTTCACTTGCGTTTCTAAAGCGCAAAAGCCTCTCCCTAGCAGACTTACGCCCTCCTTCTTCTCGGATCATCTTTCGGGAATATATTGAGCCTTTATTGTCTTTTGAGAAAACCCCTGCGGATTCTAGCTGGCCCAATAGCTCCTCAACTTTTTCCGTGCTTACCCCGGAAATCCTTGCCAATTGCTCATTAGTTGCTGGCTTGCCGCCAATTAATAAATACCCGTGGCTTTCGCTCTTGGCCATGATGGAAATTAAATCTATCCAAAGCCCTCTGGCATCCAGCGGGCAACACCTCAAGGCTTCATCAGAAAGCCAATCTGACGGGTAAAACTTTAGCCAAGGCAACTTCACTTTTTCTTGGCCTCAATGTCTCTCTTCTGATATTTCTTCGCTCTTTCCAATAGCTCTTTGGTAATAGTATGTGAATAGTCTAGATGGCTTACAATATCCTTAAAGTTTTCCCTCTTTGCATGGTCGAAGTCCTTAAATAATTCCTTCAACCTTTTTGATACTACCCGATGAAACTCCTCCACAATCATTAGTCTTTTTACGCTCATTTAGATTTTCTCCTTTTGTCTTTTGCTAAATCCCAAAATATGCCGATCAAAAATATGGCCGTGAGAAATATCGCTAATAAGCCTATGCTTAAAATGAACCCCTCCCACAAAAGCTTCCCGATGTATGAAAGGAAACTTACCATTTGGGTGCCTTCGGCCAGGATGCCCACATAACCACATTTGGATTTGTTTCCCAAGTTCGAGCCACAAATACGCCAGATATATAACGCCCAGCCAAAACTTCCTCGCCAGTGTCGATAAGAACTTGCTCATCGTTTTGAGGTATCTCCTTTCTGTTTTTCCAAACCAGCATTGACCACTTTGTGATTGGAATATCAACATCAATAGCGGACATTTTGAAGCCTCCTAATCGCTAGGACTACATCATTCAATATGTCCTTGATGATTTGATCTTCGGTCGAGTCGGCAATCTGTTGCACCAATTCAGCGCAACGATTCCTTTCAACCTCGGCCACTTTTCCAAAGTTTTCCCGCAAGATGTTGGGGATTTCCCCCAACACTTGCGAGCCGATGGATTCGGTTGCGTTAGAAAGGAATTTGGTCATCTGGATTTTCCTTTGTTACCGCATCTGCCTCCAAAAGAATTTCTCGGATGATTTCATTTCGATCCAAGTCTTTCTTGTAAGGATTTCCATCGGGTCCGGGTTTCAACTCTTGCTTGGCCAGCCAATCCAAGTAGTCCAAACCCTTGTCTCCGTATGCCGCAATCTGGCGAATCGTTGACCCTTTATATTTCCCAAAGTTTAAAACCATGTCCCGAACCTCGGAAACTTTGGGCTTTGTGATCTTTGCCACCAACTTCTCGGCAAATTTCTCTGGAGCCTTGATTGGCTCTTCGTATTTTTCCGTATTTATATCCTCGAAGCCTCCGTGGGGAACCTCCTCCGCTGGAGTTGTCGAAAGATTGCGGTCGATAAGAACTACGATGTGAGCAAAGGCAGACCGACATGCCCGACTGATTGCTCTAGTCTGGCACATGGCCCTCCGAGCATATTCCGGGCGGCTGGCCCAAGTCTTTTCATCATCTCCAACAAACCCCTCGGCTTCGGAAATAACTTGTCCATTTTCCATCTTTCTTACTTGTCCAATGCACCGAAAGCCCCCCTCCACCTTCTCGACTCCCTTTGCTGATGCCACACATCCGTGGGCAACTGCAATGGCTTGCCAGCCCTCAACCTTCACGTAATCACGATTCCCTATGCGCTGGGCGGTTGCTTTTACTATTTCTCGGCAAGCCCCCGCAACATCGGTGCTTTGTCGAGCCAAGATTGCTACTTGGTTATTTATTGTTGCTAGTTGGTTTTCACTCATTGGTTCTCCTTTATTGTAGCCCCTCGGCTATTCTTTTGTTTTGCCTAGCGATCTCCTTGTGGAAATCTTCTGGCGTTTTGGCGAAAATAAGATTTCCTGTCATCTTAATTTTCTCTCCAAAGTTTTTCTTTACCCACCAATCATCTGCCTTGGATTGCATGACCCGCTCGTCAGATTCTGCTTTTTCCCATGAATCCGCCTGGATGGAGTTATGCTTGTCGTCATAAAATGCACTCATTTTATTCTCCTAATTGTTTGCTCGCTATAAACATTGTCGCCTAAAGACTCTCGATCTTCCCGACTTCCCCTAACTGGAAGGTTCAAGCATCGGAAATCTTTTTTCTCATCATGTTCAGTATCTGGAATTGGTCCATCCACCCTTGTGACCCATTGCTCTATGGTTTCACCCTCTAGGCGTGGAGGATATTTTCCCAAATGGCTTTCTTCGCTCATTATTTTTCCTCGGCAATCATCCAATCAACATTATTGCGAGTAATGTCTTTGACGAATGCCATAGCGTTTCTTTTGCTTGGGAATGTGAAGATTTCATTTTTTTGAAACCCCCTGGGCGGATTCTCCGTCCTAGTGGCAACTAGCCAATTTGTGGGTTTCTTTGCTTTTGTTTTTTTCATTGGTTTTCCTTTTGGGTTATCTGCTCAAGAAGTCCTCTGAAAGCTTGCGACCCACCCCTTCCGATTGTTTGAATGATTGGCCTCAACCATTCTCCAGTAATTTTATGGGATGGAACACGAAAAACCAAAATTCCTCGGCTTGCGGCATCATTATATTTTTCCATGTCTTTAAGAAATCCGGCTCCCCTTGTATGCCTTCCGCCGATGAAGATTCCTCCCTCAAGCTCAATGGCTACCCAAGCCTTGCTAAAATAATCAAACCTCCATCTTCTAGTCGGATTGAATTTGTATTCTTTCTCCAGCGTAGGTCCTCCAAGGCTTTTCCAGATTAGTTCGAAGCGAGTGGACGGCTTCATTAATTTCGACCAGCCCAGGGGTTTTGGATTTTCATTGGCTCTGGTTTATTGCCCTCGGCAATCATCTTGTCCATCCTTCGCAAATCATCAGCCAAGGCCAAGTAAAACTTCTTCCGCTCTAGCTCTTGCCGATCCAAGTGCCTTGCAAATGAGTAGGCCAAGCGAACTACAAAAAGAACTAGAAAGCAGACCAGAAAGAAAATCATGACCGAATCCTCATTTTCTGCCATTCCGGGGAGTAATAGTTTGGGTTTTGAACCCAAGGATATTTTGCGTCTTTCTTCATTACAAATCCCTCGAAGATTGTCTCGCCAGCCTTGTTGTTTTGGAACTCCATTTCATCCCAGCAAGCCCGAAGCCTTGAGTGAGGTAAGTTCGGCATCCGAAGCAAAGCATCAGAGCGTGGCTTAAAAGATGCTACTTCCAAATGCTCAAAAAGCTTTCTCCGCTCTGAATAAGGAATGGGTTCGCAAGCATCAATAACAATAAAGCTCCCAGCCCCAGCCTTTGTCCTCTGGCCTAGCCACTCTCCATCAATCCAGCGAGACTTAATCCTTGCGTTGCGAATCCTGCGCAAGACCTGAATCTCAAGAGAGGATCGTTGGCCCTTTCTATTCCAAACCTCGTTCCGCTCTTGGTCTATTAGAATCCTCCAACCATTAAATTTCGGCTCAATAAAAAAACTTGAGTAACAAGAGTTCCAGGCGGGAGCATCACAAGAGGCTGGCCGAGCGGGGAAGGATTTCATGGATAATAAGTAGGTGAATTAGTTTAAGTTGTCCACTTCTTTTTAGTCCATCGTATTGTGATCTCGATATGGAATACCAAACCCTATGGTTTCCACATTGAAATCGTCAGCCTCAAACCATCCTCGCTCTAGCTCGTATTCTTTGGTGTGAATTTTGAGTGCCGCCCGAAGGGTTTTTAGGGCTTCCGTCCGAGTGCTTCCGTATCCCTCAAAATAAAAGTTCGGGGACTCATAAGATGCTTTGAAGAATTTCATTTTAGGATTAACTCCAGCCCGATGTTGCTAACAATTTCGATTCCAATCATTCCAGCCGTTAGGCCAATCACAAGTCCAATGCATATTCCAATAATTAAAGTTTCTGTATTTTTTGTCATAGAATCTCCTTTACTTTTTTCGCAAATTCAATTGGGTCCTGAATTTCAAATGATGGGTTCTCCTTGTTCTCGAAGCATTGAATGACCGCTCCCATTCGGCAAACCGCAACCGGAAGGTCATTGTAAACCTCGTCCCAATCATTGATTCCATCCGTCCAGACTAGGCGGAATCCCATCACGCTTGGCTCAATCCAAACCAATCCTTCCCTATGCTCAAACCTTAAGATTTGCTTGGTCATTTTATTTGCTCCCGAAGGCATCAAAGTAAGCCCTTGCCACTTCCTCGCCAGCATACCAAGCAAGAGCGTTCGGCACTTGGGTTTCGTCCGTATTGCCAGCCAATCCCTCTACGATTTCTGTTTCGCTTGGCTTGCTATGTCTAAAGCATCCGAACCCCTGTATCATTTCAACCAAGCCCATGCCAAAATTCCTAGCATGTTCCGAAGCCATTTCGAGAATCTCTTTTCTGTTTCTTTTGGCAAAGGATAAGGTCTCGGAATAATAGATGAAGCCGTGAAAGCCTCCATCAATCCCTCCTCGGCAAATATCGGGAGCGGATTCCTTGAATGATTTCCATCCGCCCATTTGCTGAACCACCGCCCGGACGAGCGATTCTGGGATGTTTGTTGATTTGACCAATCCATCAAGGGTTGGCTTTTGAGTTGTTGTTTTCATTGGTTTAGTTTCCTTTCTTTTTTGGGGTTAGATTCCGATCAAGGCGTTAATCTGTTCTCTTAAATTCCGAAGCTTCTTAACAATCAAAACAGCCTCTCTTGGAGTGGCTTCTTTAAACAAATCAATGTTTGAAGCTTCTCCAAGCGCAAGTTGAGCCGCAAAAAGCGACTTGGTCAATTCTGCGATTTTGTTTTCTGATGTTGTTTGCATTTGTTTAGTTTCCTTTCTTTATTTTGCGTCTTCTTCGTATCCTTCGTATTTCATCCATTCAAAAAGTCGGACTTCCAATTCGGCCAGATTATCCGAAAGCCATCCATCGTTTGAGATGTGGAGCATATATCTTCCCTCCTCGTGGCCTTCGCCTAAATCAACTATATGAATGTTTCCGTTAATATCGTTCGGATGGCTTAATCCTCCGTAAACTATTGCGTTAATTGTTTCCCCATCCTCGGTGAAAGTATGGGCTTGCTTGGTGTATTGGTTGCTCATGGGGTAAATCTTGCATATTTCTTCAGGTTATCAAGCCTTTTTTGATTATTTCTTTAGGAAGAATTGCCCTTAAATCGGGCTGTTTTTAATCAAAAAAAGCTCTCAAAATGCAACATATTACATGTCAATAAGTTGCGACTCACCAAAATCGCACTAGGATGCCAGTAGATTGGCGTTCTTTTTTTGCCCTTATGATGATGCCAACCCGAAATTACTTAAAATGCGATTTCGCACAAAAATCGCTTGGCACCTAAATTCTATTGGATAGGCGAGGGCTTTTTAACCAAACGGTAGTGATCAATTGGCATCAATCGGCGGCCACTTGAATCTGCAACTCTAAATTGTTTTCTTTCTAGGATTCCTTTTTGAACCATTTCCAAAAGCATCTTTGAGCGTGAGCCACTACCCAAAGATTTTAACCCCATAGCTCCCAATGTTTCAGTAACTCTTTTCCACCCCGGAGGAACGACCTCGGCTTGCATTGAAATGTAACTTTCCAATGCAGACGCCCACTCTCCTTTAATTGGTTTTGACCAGCGTCGGTCTTTCATAAGCTAGTAGGATTTGATTGAGGTCGGCAAAGTAAACTTTCCATTTCTTCGCTTTGCCTGGAATACATCGTGGCATTTTTCGGTCAAGTGAATAATTCCAAAAGCCCATCCATTTTGCCAACGAAGTCTCCGCATGTGGGAGCGATTGTAGGTCGGGCCAAGCTCTGAAAGGCACCCAATGTTCCAAGCTTCCCGAAGATCGTGAGATACGCTTCTAAAGTAATCAATGGCGTGAGTATGGCCGAACAAAACATTTCCGTAAGCATCGGAGTGCTGTTTAGCACTATGCATGGCGTGGCCGTATCCATGAACAAATGAAAGACTGCCGCAAGTATAAACTCCGTGGATTGAATCATACGGAAGCATCTTTCCACGAGTCTCCTTCATTATGCTTTCGACACTGGCAATTCCGTCGTTGGCGTAATCCCTGGCGACCCCGGAAGTCGCACTCTCGGACAAGTCCCAAAGTCTCTCGTCGTGATTTCCTCGAAGAAAAATTCTTTCTTCTCCAAACGCAAAAAATTCTCTAATAAATTCCTCCCCGCAGTCCCAATCTTCTTGAAGGCTGGCCGACTGCTCTTCGGCTCCAGCACCCCGGCGTATGGCCTTAAAGTCCCACAAATCACCAAGGCAAACAACCAAGTCTGGCTTATAATCTTTACAAAATTCGAACAAAGCCTTTACGCTTTTTGGACATTGCTCTGACCCGTGAACATCCCCAGCCGCAACAAATTTAATCGTTTTCACTTCTTGGGTTTTTGTCTCCAGTTAGAGAAGTGTAAATTAACTGACAACACTCTCTAGCCTTTGGGTTCGTCAATTCCAAGTCGGTCATTCCTTCTTGAGATAAAGCACAAATCACCTTCATAGATTGCCGGAGGCTCATTAGGTAAGTTATTTGGTCCACGGCCTCATTAATGCTTTCTTCGACCATTCTCATTGCTGGCATTTCCCACAAGTTTGTTTTATATGCTTCGACCCCAGCCGAGTATTTTCTCTGCAATGCCTCGCAAGTCGCCGCCTGGATTTGCGTTAAGTGGTGTTCGTGCTTCTTATTAAAAAACTTTTTTGCTGGCACATTCTTTGTGGATGTCATCCTTTAACGGCTAGACCAAGGACGCTTGCTGACGAGTGATTTGTTTGATTTCTTCACATCTTGTTTTTGCGGAGAAACTAATTCTCTCCATCCAGAAATTGTTCCGTCCTCTAGGTGCGGAGTTTCCCACTCAAGATGCCGGAGGTTATATTTTTCTGCTATTTTTTGGCAAATAGCATAGGTCTTGTCGTCATCCCAAGAAGCAACAAAGTCTCCAGTTGGAGTGCGAGCCAGAGGAACAAAATCTACCGCATGGCCTCCGATGTGAAGACTCTGGGCTGGAATGCCTCTGGCGTTTGTGACCTTCGCACCTAATTTTGTTCGGCTCTGGGCGTATAGCTCTTCCTGTTCTTCGGGGGTTCTTACCGAACAATAAATCAAGGCCGGAATCTTTTTGTCCAGCAACTCCGAATACCACTTGGCTACTCTTGCTCCAAAACTAGCCTCTAATCGCTCTATATGCCCCCTAGAACGCTCTGCCGCCTCTTTAAGGGTCATTGCCCTTCCGTCCTCGATCTATATCGTTCTGCTTCTTCCAGGCTTCGAGATAACGCTTTGAGCGTTTGCCCATACAACTCCCGGTATTCGTCTTTTGTGGCATGGGTTCTATCGAGCTTGTCCCACCTTTGGATGAAGTCCGAGATCGAGTCTTGGTGTGGCGTTTGCCCAATGTCGTAAGGCCGAGTGGTTACGCACCCGGCAAGTAGGCTAACGGCGATGAATCCAAGAGTCCACCTCCGCATCACGGAGAGAACGCCGATAGGCAATTTGTTCATCGTCTCTTTCCCTTCGGGTCTTGGCTCTGTTTTTAATCCACCACCCGCCAATACCAACCAATCCCGCTATCACGGCGAGGATTGAAGTAATCATTTAGTCGATGTGAAGTCCGAGGGTTTTAAGAACCGAAACCACTTTTTCCAGAATCGAATCATCAGCCGGGGTGGGAGTCAGCTTCACAATAATTCGAGCCAGAACTACGACTGCACCCACAACCGCCATAATGTTTGCAAAGTTTTGAGTAAGCCAGTTCATAGCCTTTTGATTATGTCAAAGAATCAAATCTCTCCTTGGCTTGCTTAAAGTCAGACCATACTCCACAAGAAGGGGCAAATGGTTCAAGTCTTTTTCTAAAATCAGAACCAACCTTACTCCATTCACGGCGTTGCATCTTTGCCGCTGACGATGCATCTTTAATTTCCGTAAAAACAAATTCCTTTCTAAATATCATTTCCCAAGACCGAGTATAAGAAAACTCCATAAATGTAGGCCGAGCAACCATCTTTTCACCATCAAAAGAAAACACATTACAAGTTAAATCGTATGGGCTTGTTCCACAATGAAACTTTTTTCCATCTATAATCATCGTTTTTGCACCACCTATAAATTTCCACGATGCGTATGGCTCTGGGGTGTCTGTTGGAAAATAAAAGTCGATGTCGTTGTAATCTTGCCCCCTAATAAGATAATCCCTAACAAACCCACCGCAAAACAAACCACCATCTTTAATTATTTTAAGAAGCTGTTCTTTCACTTTCTATTGTAATGGCAACGGATGTATTGTTGTAAGTTGGTGACGGAGCATTGTCGTAAATATGAAAAGAATACTGATGATTGTTAATTGTAATTGTTGCTGAAATAAATGAAGATTTAGGTGCAAAAAAATTAGCCCATTCAAGATATTGATAATATCCACCCTCTCTAAAATAAAGAATTTGCGGGTAATATAATCCGTTTCTATGAACCACCCCTACATTTCCAAACAGCCACAAATGAATATAATCTTGAAAGAAAAATGGGCCGGGGTCACCAGATGCACTTGGAATTGTTATTGAAAAAGTTCCAGACCTTCCATTTGATTCTATATTCGGCCAACAAGAAACATCCGACATTGTATTAAAATTTCCATCGGGCGTTAGAATTGTATTTGTTGAGCCAGTAACATAAGTTCCCGTGTCTGGTTGCGTTGTGTTCCAAGTTTCAACAATTCTAAAAGACTTTGCTTTCCAGTAGAGGGTCATCGCATCTTCAAGAGTCATTCCAACAGGATAGCCAGTTCCATCACCAATATCTGCTTCGCCCTCATAAATACAAAAGGGGAAGTATTTAGAAAACAAAAACGCCATAGGATTTCAGCCCTTCGGCTATCGGCTTAATAGCCGATGACGGAGATTCGGTAAGTGGCCGTGTTCACATCCCTAGAAACGTTATCAGCATTTACGCAAGACAAGCAAATAACATTTGAAGCATACACAACTCCTTGGATAATTGCACCAGAAGAAATAGCCGACGGCAACCCAACAAGAACAATATCATTTACTGCCGCACCAGTAACAACCACATCTCGATAATGCTGATCATTTGCATTGATCGTTCCAAATGAAACAGATGTTAGCGTGGTAATGGTTCTTGGAGATTGTGGAAACACTCCGTAGGTTGTCCCATTTGCTATCAATCCCACATTGATTAGGCCAGAAACAACATTGATATTTGCGGGTTGTGTAATTGGGGTGGAGCCATAGAAGGCAATCTTTGAAGCCGTGCTAACCCCAATCTTTGTTCCAGTTGTTGTGCCTACTCCCAAATTATATCCATCAGAAATTGTGATGGCAGTTCCAGAAAGGTCTAGGATTGTTGAGCCAGTTCCAATGCTATTGTTCTGCCAATCTAGAAAGGCCGTTCCATAGCTATTGTATAGCTTGCGGTT
>Ga0209087_1000225_pt1 | contig 36725 bp, 58 predicted proteins | sample S_130805_EF_Meta_FD_187321 | JGI IMG/M metagenome (GOLD analysis project Ga0209087, IMG submission 187321) | Freshwater microbial communities from Lake Simoncouche, Canada to study carbon cycling - S_130805_EF_MetaG (SPAdes) (version 2) | ecosystem: Environmental > Aquatic > Freshwater > Lake ... | reverse complement strand
TTTAACTATGCGGTTCAACCATTAGGAAACTTGCAGATAAAGAACATTACTGCGGCATATATAGTAACGCCTAGTGATAGCAACTTTATTATTAACTCTACATCTGGTGTTTATACTATTTCAATTGCGCCTGCTAGTAGTTTTACCAGAGGTTTCAATTGTTTTATTTGGAATACATCTACAGTTTCTACGGATGTAATAACTATTGACCCTAATGGTGCTGAAACAATTGATGGAAGAACTACTGTAATTCTCCGTAGGGGTGAGGGAACACAAATTATCTGTGATGGCACAAATTGGCAAACAGGTAATAAAAAGACAATGCGTGGATATGCAGAAAATATCCCTATTAGTTATACAAGAGCATCTGCCGCAGGAAGTGGTGGTACTGCTGTAGGTGGGGCATCAAATGCATCAGGTCAAGACTCTATTGCTGTTGGATACACTTGCACTGCTTCTGGTACGGGTGCAATGGCGGGCGGTTATGTTGCAACCGCTGGTTCTGACTATTCATTAGCTTTAGGTGGTGGATCGGGTGGATACACTGCAACAACTGCTACAGGCGCAGGAGCAATAGCATTAGGTAATTCTTACGCATCAGGAGCTGATTCGTTTGCTGTTCATGTAGCAGCCAACGGAACAAGTACTTATGGGGCTAAAAGTACAAATAGTATTGCACTTGGTCGAAGAGCAACTGCAAGCGCAACTAGTGCTGTTGCAATTGGTGATACATCAACATCAAATGCCGCCAATACTTTAGCAATAGGTGCTGGAGCTACTGCAAGTGCTTTAGGTGCGGTTTGTATTGGAAATAACTATTACGTTACCAATCCTACTGCTAGTGGAGCAAGTTCAATTGCTATTGGCGATGGAGCAAGAACAGATTATAGGTATTCTGTTGCTCTTGGAGCAGGAGCAGTTTCTTCTGTTTATGGCAAATATAATTACGCTGGTGGATTTTTTGCAGGTCAAGGTGATGCTCAGTATGGAATAACAAATTTAAGAGCCTCAACAACTTCTGCAACATCAGTAGTTGCAACTTCAGATGGAGCTGCTGCTAGTTCTACAAATCAAGTTATTTTGCCAAATAGTTCAGCATTTGCATTTACTGGAACAGTTGTAGCTCGTCAACAAGCATCGGGTGGAACAGCATCAGCCGCATGGAAAGTTGAAGGCTTAATCCGCAGAGAGGCAAATGCAGCAAGTACAACTCTTGTTTTTTCAATGGTAACTGCAATTATTAACACTCCTCTTTGGACATTAGCATTAACTGCTGATACAACTAATGGTGGACTTACGGTAACTGCTACTGGTGCAGCGGCTACAAATATCCAATGGGTTGCTACCATTCAAACAATAGAAACAACATACGCATAAGGATTATTATGGCGATACAACTTGATTTATCAACATCTCAATATGGCGTTCCATTTGCGGGTGCTTACTTTCGCATTGCAACTGCATCTATCAGTTACACCCGCAATTCAGACAGTCGTCATAGCGTCATGTTAGATGTTGTTGGTTATGCAAAACGCCCTGAGAATGATGACACTCGTGATGTGGAATTTCGTAGATACCATTGCCCATTGAGTGAAGTTGAATCACAAACTGGTGCAACTTTCTTGGCTAAATGTTACGCATGGGTAATGTCCCAAGCTGACATGAATGGTTCGATTGGGGTTTAAATGACTCCTGAATTGCAAAAATACTACGAAGCTCGTTTTGAGATGATGTCTCAACAGGGGTGGAAAGATTTGATAGAAGATATTGACAAAATAATAGTATCTTTGAATAATATCTCTGTAATTTCTGATGAGAAAGACCTACAATTCAAAAAAGGTGAACTTTCTATATTAACTTGGCTGAGAAATCTTAAAGAGATCAGCGAGAGGGCGTATGAAGAGATTTTATGATTACGTCTGTGAAAACGGACACAAAACGGAAAAGTTTGTTGTTTATGAGGCAACGAACTTAAAGTGTGAGTGTGGCGCTTTGGCTAACCGCACTCTCTCTGCTCCAGCTTTTAAACTTGAAGGATGGTCTGGTTCTTTCCCAACGGCTCATGCCAAATTTGGGAAAAGTCATACTGACAAGTTGAAATCTGAGCAGAAACTCAACTCATAAGCAATTATGCCGAGTTGAATCTCCTACAACCGATAACGGCAGGAAAAAGGAAAAAGTATGTTAGTTGACAATGAAAAAGAAGAGTTTGGTGAGTTAGAAATCGAAGAACAGAAGATTTCGCAGAAGGCTGAACTCCCTGAAAAATACAGGGATAAAAGTTTAGATGACATTGTGAGAATGCACCAAGAGGCTGAAAAGCTCATTGGAAAGCAAGCACAAGAGGTTGGCGAAGTTAGAAAGTTAGCCGATGAACTTATCAAGCAGAACCTAAGTTCTAGACAACAGCAAACTAGAGAAGTAGAGCCTGAAGTAGATTTCTTTGAGAATCCTCAGAAGGCAGTCCAAAGGACAGTTGATAGTCACCCTGACATTATTGCGGCTCGCCAAGCGACTCTCGAAATGAAAAGGGCGCAAATTCAGCAAAAGTTAGCACAAGAACATCCTGATTTTGGCGATATTGCTAAAAATGAGGACTTTACAAACTGGGTTAAATCTAGCCCTGTACGAATTGATCTGTTTAAACGTGCTGATGCTGATTTCGATTATGATTCTGCCAATGAACTGCTAACGACTTACAAAGAACTTCGATCTGTCAAACAGAAGCAAGTGAGTGATGCTGGAGAAGCCACTCGCAAGCAGAATTTGAAAGCAGTTGGAGTAGATGTAGGTGGTTCTGGTGAATCCTCAAAACGGGTTTATCGTAGGGCAGACCTTATTCGGCTAAAAATGCAAGACCCTAACCGCTATGAGGCGCTTTCTGATGAAATCATGCAAGCGTATCAAGAGGGTAGAGTTAAGTAAACTTAATTTATTGGAGATTTAATCATGGCTAATACAGCATTCGCACCTAATAATGCAACCACAGTAACGTCCGCAGCTAACTTCATTCCAGAAATCTGGAGTGATGAAATTATTGCTAGTTACAAAAAGAACCTTGTTCTAGCGAACTTGGTTATGAAGATGAACTTCAAGGGCAAGAAAGGTGACACAGTTCACATTCCAGCCCCTGGTCGTGGCAACGCATCTTTGAAGAGCAAAACTGATGCAGTTACCCTCATCGTAGATACAGCATCTGAAGTTCAAGTATCTATCAACAAGCACTATGAATATAGCCGTTTGATTGAAGATATTGCAGAAGTTCAAGCCCTGAACTCTATGCGTAACTTCTACACATCTGACGCAGGTTATGCCTTGGCTAAACAAGTCGATACAGACTTGATTCAGTTGGGTCGTTCTGCCAATGGTGGTACTGCCGATAGCGCACGTTACACTGGTGGTTTCATCGGTGGTGATGGCACAACAGCCTTTGACTACAGTGCTAACTCAAGCGCTGGTAACGCCTCTGCTCTGACTGATGCGGCTATTCGTCGTACTATTCAGCGTTTGGATGACAACGACACTCCTATGGATGGTCGCTTCTTCATCATTCCTCCTTCAAGCCGTAACACATTGATGGGTCTTGCCCGTTACACTGAGCAGGCTTTTGTGGGTGATGGCAACGCTATCCGCAATGGTGAAATCGGTAACCTTTATGGTATTCCCGTGTTCACTTCTAGCAATGCTGACCATGCTTCTGCAACTGCTGCTTACCCAGCAAGCGGAACTTCTATTGGTCGTGTCTGCTTGATGGGTCACAAGGAATCTATGGTTCTGGTTGAGCAAGTTGGTATCCGTTCACAAGTTCAGTACAAGCAAGAGTACCTTGCTACTTTGTTTACATCTGACACTTTGTATGGTGTTGCCGCTTTGAGAAACGCTGCTACTACTGGTGCAGCTACTTCTTCTTCCATGTTTGCCTTGGTTGTACCTTCTTGATTACAACCTTTCCCCTCACCTTCGGGTGGGGGGGTCTTTTACATTAAGGAGAATTTAATATGGCAGCAGCAACCGCAGTCGTTTCCCGCAGGGGCAATGACCAGTTTCGTGGTCTTTTTACAGACACTTGGGATGTTTCTTGTACTCTTGATAGCGCATCAGTAGGTACTACTGCAACGGCTACAGATACAGTGACAGTGCCAGGCGTAGCTTTGGGTGATATGGTTATCGGTATGTCAGTTACAGTTTCTGAGGCAGGTCTTATGCGTAGAGCCTACATCTCAGCCGCTAATACAGTGACTATCGTTACTATTAACCCAACAGGTAGTTCTGTGGACTTAGCGTCTACAAACTTGCAATTGGTTATTGGTCGTCCAGTAAACTAATCTAAGGGGGTTAACTACCCCCTTTTTTTCGGAGTTCTTATGGCAACCTTTCGATGCTTACAAAGCGGTAACACAGTTACTTTCACATATCAGTATGATATTGACACAATGAAAGGTCATCAGGGCTATGTTAGAGTTGACCAAGAAGAGGTCGAAACTAAACCTGTTGTTCTAGACCCTCCTGTGCGGAAGGCTGGAAGACCAAAGAAAGAAGAAAATGTCTGAGATTGATCCAAGAGAATTTGGTAAATTAGAGGCTCAAGTTGAGGCTTTACAGACAGAAGTTTCTGCTATGCGTGAAGACATTAAACAACTACTTGAGATGGCTAATAAGTCTAAAGGCGGTATGTTTGTTGGTATGGCAATAGCCTCCTTTGTGGGTGGCGCTATTACTTTTGTGGCTGACAGAGTATTTTCAAAATGAAACTTTTATCTGGTGTTACTTGTCCAATAGCCACTCAGGATGTATCTATTAACCTGAAGAACCGCAATAATGCGTTCAAGAAGTTTGGCTATGGCCCTCCTAATCCAGATGAAGCAAATGATGCTTTTTGGTTGACTAAAGCCAAGATGTATAACGCTCCTACCGACACCATAAAGTCTATGAGATGTGGTAATTGTGCAGCGTTTATCCAGACTCCAAAGATGATGGCCTGTATTGAAGGCGGTTTGGAGAAGGATGAAGTAGAAGGAGAACTCTCCTATGACAAGAATTTCATTAAAGCCGCAGATTTAGGATATTGCGACTTATTTCAGTTCACTTGCGCTGCCAAACGTACCTGTGACGCTTGGAAATCAGGTGGCCCTATTACTAAGGAGAAGCCATGAAACCCGCTAAGAAGATGCCAGAAAAGAAGCCTAAAGGTATGCCCTTGGCTATTATGATTGCTGTTGGTAAGCCTAAAGCTATGCCTACTCGTGGTAGCCGTACTGCTACTAATATGATGAAGAAATCTGGAAGAGGTAAATAATGTCGTCTTTAACTACTCCCGTTACTCTACTTAATGCTGTAACTGCGGCTGGTGCTTCTAAAGCAGTTCAAGCTGATGCGGGTCAACCTGCATTTCTTCAAGTTACAGGCATTACAACTGCTACTGTAGCTTTGCAAGGCAGTCTTGATGGTACTACCTATGCAACCATTGGCACTGCATTGACTGCTGATGGCATCGTTACTGTTGCTAATGCTCCTAAGTATTTGCGAGCCAACTGCACTGCTTACACATCTGGAACTATTACAGCAAAGGTTTTGTACTAATATGAAAAAAACTAAAGCAGAAGCTAAGATCAGCAAAGTAATGAAAGAGTATGGTGCGGGTAAACTGCACTCTGGCTCTAAGAAAGGCCCAACTGTTACTTCTCAGAAACAAGCAATTGCCATTGCTTTAAGTGAGGCTGGAAAGTCCAAGAAAAAGAAATGAAATCCCCTGCTTGGCAAACAAAAGAGGGGAAATCTCCTTCTGGGGGCTTGAATGCCAAAGGAAGAGCATCGTATAATCAAGAAACAGGTGGTAATTTAAAAGCACCAGTTAAGTCGGGAGACAACCCTCGTAGGGCATCCTTTTTAGCACGAATGGGCAATATGCCTGGCGCTGAGATGAAAGATGGAAAGCCTACCCGACTTTTACTTTCTCTTAGAGCTTGGGGCGCAACGTCCAAGGAAGACGCTAAAGCAAAGGCTAAAGCGATCTCTAAGAGGAATAAATGAGACCAATATCAGTCAGTAAAAATTTAACTGCTAATACGGCTACTACGCTGTATACAGTGCCGACTGGCTATTATGCAAAATGTGTACTCATTCACGCTTGCAACACATCTCCAAGCAAGCATATTTCATTTAGTTGGTATGACGCAAGTGCTGCTACGACAACTTTGATTGTCAGTGAGCAGGTTTTATCAGCAAGAACAACATTAACGCTTATCTCAGACGCACAGTATTTTGTGATGGAAGAAGGCGATTATTTGACCGCTACATCAGAAGCTGGTTCAACAATGTCTGTACTTGCTACTTTTGAACAAATAGGACTAACAAGAGCATGACTACATATCTTCAAGCTGTTAACGATGTCCTTGTGCGTTTGCGTGAGACAGAGGTTTCTACTGTTACAGAAACAAGCTATTCCTCTTTGATTGGCAAATTTGTCAATGATGCTAAACGTGCTGTTGAAGACTCTTATGAGTGGAATGTTTTAGGTACTACAGTAGTGGTTACAACTACTGCTGGCACTTATTCTTACTCTCTAACTGGAGCAGGTCAGAAGTTTCGAGTTCAAGATGTCATCAATGACACAAATAACACAACCATGACAAACATCCCGTTTGCAAACATGAATCGTTATTTGAACTTTGGCACTATTTCTAGTGGTGTACCTTTGTATTATTGCTTTGATGGCGTAGATGCTAGTTACGACACAAAAGTTAGTTTATTCCCAGTGCCTAGCGGTGCATCAACTCTCAAGTTTAGTTTGATTGTTCCTCAAGCACCATTAACTGCTGACTCTACTGTTATTCTTATGCCATCTGAGTTGGTTGTTCAGAATGCCTATGCTCGTGCATTGGTTGAGCGTGGTGAGGATGGTGGATTGTCATCTTCAGAGGCTTATCAGTTATACAAGTCAATGCTTTCTGACTACATTGCTATGGAAGCTACACGTTATCCTGAGTTTGGTTCATTTGAGGCTGTCTAATGTCTCAAGCAATACAAACCTTCAGTATTAGCGCACCAGGCTTTTATGGCCTCAATACGCAAGACTCACCGCTTGATTTAGCGTCTGGCTATGCTTTGGTTGCTAATAACTGTGTGATTGACCAATATGGTCGAATTGGCGCTCGTAAAGGTTGGTCAAAGGTTAACGCATCATCTGGTAACTTAGGTGCTAATGATGTTGGTGTGATCCATGAGTTAGTTCAGAACGATGGAACTATGACAGTTCTATTTGCTGGCAATAACAAGATATTCAAACTTAGTGGCACTTCTGTCGTTGAGTTGACCTATGGGGGAGGTGGTTCTGCTCCAACGATTACTGCAAGCAATTGGCAATGCGCTTCTTTGAATGGCATTACCTATTTCTTTCAGAATGCACACGATCCATTGATATATGACCCTGCTGTAAGCACAACCACTTATCGCAGAGTATCTGAGAAAACAGGCTATGTCGGTACTGTTCCTAGTGGAAATATCGCTATTTCTGCTTATGGTCGTTTGTGGGTTGCAAGTAGCTCTACAGACAAAGTAACTGTTAGTTTCTCTGATTTGATTGCTGGTCATGTGTGGTCTGGTGGCACTACTGGCTCATTGGATACAACTCGTGTTTGGCCTAATGGTGCTGATGAAGTTCAGGCTTTGGCTGCTCACAATGGATTTTTGTTTATCTTTGGTAAACGACAAATTCTTGTTTATCAGGGTGCGACTACTCCAGCTACGATGTCTATTTCTGACACTGTAGGCGGTATTGGTTGTTTAGCAAGAGACAGTGTTCAGACTACCAGTTCTGATGTGATTTTCTTGTCTAACTCTGGTGTTCGTTCGCTGATGAGGACTATTCAAGAGAAGTCATCTCCTGAGAGAGATTTGTCTAAGAATGTTCGCAATGATTTGATGGGTGATGTTTCTTTACAGACATTGACAAGCATTAAGTCTGTTTATTCAGAACTTGAAGGTTTCTATCTTTTAACGATGCCACAGAATAAATCTGTGTATTGTTTTGACACTAAAGTTATCTTGCAAGATGGATCATCTCGTGTGACAACATGGGACTCCATTACGCCTACTGCTTTGTATTCATTGAGAAGTGGTGCTTTGTATATTGGTAAGAATGGTTACATTGGTAACTACACTGGATATAGCGATGATGCAACTGCTTATCGTTTTCAGTATTACACGAATCATGCAGACCTTGGTAATGTCAATCAAACATCTATTCTGAAGAAGATTTCAGTTGTAGTGATTGGTGGCACTAATCAAGACTTATTTATCAAATGGGGCTTTGATTTTAGGTCTAACTACCAAAGTGCTGCTGCTGTCATTCCAGTTCAAGGTGTATCTGAGTATGGCATTGCTGAATATGGTGCTAATGCTACTGTCATTGCACAGTATTCTGATGGTGTTGCTTTGAACACATTAAAAGTGTCTGCTAGTGGAACAGGTAAGGTTGTTCAGACTGGCTATGAATCTGACATCAATGGTTCACAACTGTCTATTCAAAAGATTGAAATTCAAGCCAAGAACGGGAAATTATCATGAGTGATTACACCAAGACCACTAACTTTGCCAGTAAAGATAATCTTTCTTCTGGCAATCCTTTAAAGATTGTTAAGGGTACTGAGATTGACACTGAGTTCAATAACATTGCCACTGCTATTGCGACTAAGCAAGACTATGACTCTGATCTAGCAACTTGGGCAACAAAGACTGCTCCAAGTGGTGTTGCTGTTGGAGATACAGATACTCAGACATTGACAAATAAGACATTAACTAATCCAACTATTACAAATTATGTTGAGACTGTTGTCGCAATTGGTACTGTCACAACAGCGAACACAATTAGCCTAACAAGTGGCACTGTTCAAACAGCAACATTAACTGCTTCAACAGCTTGCACATTTACGATGCCTACAGCAACTGCTGGTAAATCTTTTGTATTGTTACTCAAACAAGCGGCTTCTACTGGCAATGGAACAGCAACTTTTACAGGTGTTAAATGGAACATCAATGGAGCGCCAACAGTAACTGCTACAGCGGGGAAAATGGACATCTTTTCATTTGTCGCTGATGGAACAAATTGGTACGGCAGTGCTTCTCAAGGATATACACCATAATGTTTGCCGCTATTAACATATTTCTAACTGGTGGGATGGTTGGCGCTGGTCAACAATTATTCACAACAACTGGTGCTAATACATGGGTATGCCCATTAGGAGTTACATCTGTTTCAGTTGTTTGTGTTGGTGGTGGAGGTGGAGGTAATACCTATCCTTATGGCGGTGAGTCCTTAGATTATGGTGGAGGTGGTGGTGCTTTAGCATATGTTAACAACATCTCAGTAATGCCTGGTACATCTTACACAGTTACTGTTGGTGCAGGAGGAGCAAGTGGCTCTACAACTGCAAGCAATGGTGGTTCTAGCTCTTTTGGATCAACAGTAGTTGCTGGTGGTGGCAGTGGTGCTAATGGACTTCAAGGTGGTGCTGGCGGTACTGTCACAACAGGCACAGGAGGCGCTGGTGGCTATGGTGGAAACACAAGCGGTTTTGGAGATTCTGGCTCTGGAGGCGGTGGTGGTGCAGGAGGTTACTCTGGCACTGGAGGTAGTGGAAGCGAAGGTAGCAATAATAATGCTAACAGTGGCACTGGTGGAGCTGGTGGTGGTGGTGGATTTTATGCAGGAACTGGTGGCTTAGGTGGTGGTGGTGTTGGCGTACTAGGTCAAGGAAGTAGTGGCGCGGCTGGTAGTGGAACACAAGGCCAAGGTGGTAGTGGTGGTTCAGGTGGATCAATACTTCGTGCAGGTGCAATATATGGTGGTGGTGCTGGTGGATCAGGCAATGGTGCTAATGGCGCAGTAAGAATTATTTGGGCTGGCAATTCTGGAATAACTCGTGCATTCCCATCAACAAATACAGGTAATTTGTAAGGAAAAATCATGGCAGTAACTAATCAACAAATCATTGACTACTTGTTAGCCAATCCTGGTCTAAGTGATGCACAGATTGCGGCTACTATGCAAGAGTTTAGCGTTACACCAGCGCAACTGGCTCAAGCTGTAGGTGCTGATCCTGCTCAAATACAAGCAAGATATGCAGAAGCAGCGCCAAATGTATATACATCTGAGAATGTTAACAAATTAGCTAGTCAAATACTTGCACAAAACACTACTGAAAAGTGGACAGGTGGTTTACCTCCTGAAAAAGCTGCCTTATATATGGCAGATGAGCTTGCTAAAAGTGGTGTAAGTGATATTGCTCAAGTTGGTCAAGGAAAAGACGGCATCATCAATCAAATGACTGGTGAAAAGTTAATCTCTGGCTATGGTGAGCGTACAAAGGGTAATCTTTGGTCAGGCTCTTACGAAGGTAAGGGAAATACTGGTTTTGGCGTTGAGTTTGATGCTCAAGGTAAGCCAGTATTTTTTACGCAAGGTGCATCTTCTAGCACTTTAGGAAAAGACATTCTTAAACTTGCGGCTGTTGCTGGTGCTGTTTACGGATTGGGTGGATTTGATGGATTGTTAGGTGGTGCAACAGGTGCAACAGGAACAGGCTTAGAATTTGCTGGCTCTGGTGGTGCTTTTGATTTAGCTAATGCTGGAATTGCTGGTGGAACTGCCGCCTTTACTCCTGCTCAACTGGCTCTTATTGAAGCTGGCGCTACTGCTGCTGAAGTAGCTGCGGCTGGTGCGACAGGTGCAGGTTTGTTATCTAGTGCAATATCTTCTACAGTGCCACCAACAGTACCGCCTGTAGTTCCGCCAACAGTACCTCCTGTAGTGCCACCTACAGTACCTCCTGTAGTACCTCCTACGGGAATACCTCCAGTAGTGCCACCAGTTGTACCTGTTGTACCTCCTGTTGTACCGCCAGTTGTTCCTCCTATAGTAACTTCAGCAGTTTCATCACTGATTCCAACGGCAGTTAAAGGTCTATTAACTCCTGATGTTATTTCTGGTGTAACTGGTGCTGCTGGTAATTTATTGCAAAGCCAAACGTCTAAGGCGGCTGCTGAAAAGGCTGCGGCTGATTTAACAAGAGCAACTCAAGCAGGTGTAACGGCTTCTCAATTCCGTCCTGTTGGAATGACGACTCGTTTTGGTACATCACAGTACACCTATGATCCTGTAACTGGTCAAATGACTTCTGCGGGTTATGAGTTATCTCCAGAAGCTAAGAATGCTCAAGATCGCTTGGTTAGATTGGCTGAGTCAGGTCTACAACAAGCTGAAGGCGCTCAACAACAGTTTGCTCCTCTTCAAACAGGCGCACAAGGCTTGTTCAAGTTGGGTAATCAATATATTGCACAATCACCACAAGAAGTAGCTCAGAACTATCTCAATCAGCAGATGTCTCTGTTGCAACCTAGTCGTGAAGTAGAACTTGCTAATCTGCAAAACAAACTTTATCAACAAGGTCGTCAGGGTGTTTCTGTAGCTCAGGGTGGCACATTAGGCGCTACTACACCAGAGTTACAGGCTTTGTATAACGCTAGAGCGCAACAAGAGGCTCAGTTGGGTGTTAATGCTCAACAATATGGTCAGCAGAACGTCTTGTTTGGTGCGAATTTGCTTGGTCAAGGCGCTACAGCAATGGGTAACTACTATGGTGGTCAGCAACAAGCGTATACCCCTTATACAACTGCTTTGGGACAAGTACAAGGCTTGGAGACTGCGGCTCAACAACCATTGATGCTAGGCGCTCAACTTGGTCAACAGTCGGCTGCTGCTGGTGCTAATGCGGGTCGTTTAGGTGTATTGGGTTCTCAGGCGGCTGGCAATCTTTTAACTGGTAATGCTGCTACTTACAATCCTTATGCGGGATTATTGACTGCGGCAGGAAATCCTAATTCAATGCTTGGACAGGTTGTTTCAAGTGCCGTATCGCCTGGTGGTTTTATTGATCGTTCGTTATACCCATCAGGAAATCCGTTACAAACTGGTATATATGCAGACCCTGGTTACTGGACTTAAGGAGCAACAAAATGGCTGAAATCGTAGGTGGATTATTTGGCATTACGCCAGAAGCGTTGCAACAACAGCGTTATCAACAAGACTTAGCTCAAGGCTATAAAATGGCTCAGTTATCGCCTGCTGATGCGGCTCGTGCTGGTTTACAAGCTAGTGTTGGTCAATTAGGTCGTGGTATTGCGGGCTTGATGGGTGTAGAAGACCCACAGATGAAACTTATTAGCGCTCGTCAATCAATTATTGGTCAACTTGACCAATCTAACCCTGCATCTTTATTAAAAGGCGCTCAGATGTTGGCACAGATTGGTGACCAACAAGGTGCTTTTGCTCTTACTGACTACGCTCGTAATGCAGAAAATGTACTTGCACAAACCAAACAAAGACAAGCAGCCGCATTAGCGTCTGAGGCTCAAGCTACTCGTGAACGCCAGCAAGCAGTTCCTGCTGACATTCAGATTTCCAATGAGATTGCTACTTTAGAAGATGCACTTGCTCAAATTGAAGGTTTATCAGCAGACCCAGAGCGTACTCGTGCAAAGAATTTATTGAATACTCGTTTGACAGAGTTAAGACGATTAACAACTAAGGGCGATAAGGCAGAAACAAAAACTGAAATTCAAAAACTTCAGGAATATGCCTCAACATTACCTGAAGGTTCTCCACAATTAGCACAAGTACAAGCAATAATTAAAGCAAAGGCTGAGGCAAAAGGAACTACGATTACAAATGTTCTGCCTGGTGATAAAGCCTTGGCTGATATTCCTGCATTTAGAGCAAGTATTCAACGTACTGTTGAACCACAATCAAAAGCAGTATTTGCGGCAGATAATGCGTTGACTAACATTCAAGATTCAATCAACACAGGTAATTTTGCATCGTATCGAGCCGCACAAACACAGTTTGCTAGGGCTATTTCAGGCGCAGGAGATTTGAGTCAAAAAGAACTGAAAGCTGCTGGTGCTGATCCTGCATTGATTGGTGGAACTGCTGACTATTTAGCTACTTTGTTTACTTCTACGCCTACTCTTGATACACAAGAAAAGATGAAGAAAACACTTATTGCTATTAAGAAGGTTTCCACAGATAAAGCTCTTGCTGAAATTGAGGCTCAACGTAAGATGGCTTATAGCAATCCAATGTACGATAAAGCAAGAGTTGACCAAGCGCTTAATTTTCCAGAATTTTCTGGTCAGCAAGCGCCAGTAATAAGTGGTGATTTAGCCGCACAAGCTCGTGCTTTGTTAAAACAACGCCAAGAAGGTAAAAAATGAGCAAATTAGACCTTAATGCCTTGTCTGATGCAGAATTAGAAGCTCTTTCTACTGGAAATCTTGCGGCTCTTTCTGACCAAGCCTTGAAAATGTTGGCTGGCGAAAAGCCTGAAGCGCCCTCTACTGCCGCTGTATTAGCAGAATCTGCAAGGAAGGGTTTTGCAGGCACTGTTGGCACTGTTTCTGGTCTTTCTAACCTAATCTTCTCTGCGCTAGAACGCACTGGTATTAACCCGTTAACTATGGGCATGAAGGCTTCTGGCGGTACTGTTGCTCCAGCACCTACTACTGGTGGTGTTGTAGAGAATTTTCTAGCGGGTCGTCAACCTGTTTATCAAGGAACAATGCAAGCACTTGGAACTACTGGTGTAGAACCTCAGACTGGTATGCAGAAGATTCTTGGTCAAGGTGCAGAAGCTATTACTTCTCCTGAAAGCTATCTATTCCCTCCGTTAGCTGCCACAAAGCGCATGGGTATGTTTGGTCAAGCCTTAATGCGTCCAACTGAGCAAGGTGTTATTGGCTCTACTGCTGAAGCTGGTGGCATGGCAGGTGCAGCCGCAGGTGAAAAACTTGGCGCTCCTACTACTGGTCAAATTGTTGGAAGTATTGTTGGTGGTGGTGCTGGTGGTTACACATTAGGAACTTTGCTTAAATCTGGCCCTGTAGTTAATAAAGGCTTTGATGTTGCTCGTAGTCAATGGGCAAAGATTCGTGGAACTGTTCCTGAAGATGAGTTGCTCAAGGATGTAGACAATCGAATTAGTAACATTTTTATTGCCGCAGGTGCTGCTGATCCGACTTTTATGGATACGCTTGCTAAAGCCGCTAAAGCACAACAGAATGTTTCTTTGAAGACTGCTGGTGGTGAGCCAGTACAAATGCCAATCAGTTCTTTGTTGGCAGATAATCCTGTAATTAACAACTTCATTCAAAGTTTATCAGCTAAAGACCCTGTGTTTAGGGCGCAGTATGGCAGCCAGTTTGAGCAAGCAAAACAAGCTCTAACAAATAGTCAAATTCGTTTATTTGGTGATCCATCAAAAGTTAGTGTTAATGTTTCTCCAATTGATTTAGCAAAATCACAAGCTCGTAGAACTAGAACAATTGATGAGCAGATTGCTGATGCTTATAAAGATACAACTCTTGACCCTAATGTATTTGGTCAACGTGTTGCGTCTTTGGTCGCCTCAAAAGAAGATGCAGCACTGAAGTCTGTTAAACCACTTTACACAGAGGCTTTTGACATTGCCAAGCAAAAGAATGTTGAGTTGCCAGCCAGTTCTGTTGACGACATTTATAATTTTGTTGCTGGTGAGCAAGCATCAGATATCTTTAAAACTTTCCCTTCAATCTACAATCGTGTTCGTGCAAAATTCCGTCCTGCTGAAGTAGCTCCTAGTCCTATTCTGACCGCAGAAGGTAAGCCAATGACTGAGGGTGGCATTAAGTTCTCTGCTGCTACAGTAGAAGACTTGGATTCTTTGAAGCGTGAAATCAATAAACAATTGCGTAAAACAAGTGAGCCTGCTGATATTCGCTTGCTTTCTGAGTTAAAAGCTCGTGTTGGTGGACACATTGATAACCTTGATCCTGATTTTGTTCAGGCTTATCGCAATGCTGATGCTTCTTACTTTCAAAAGGTTGGTCTGCCATTCAATTCTGAGACATTAAAGGCTGTTGACCGCAAGAAGTTTGTTGAACAAATTGCCCCTGCAATTATTGGTAACAAGTCCAATGTTGATGACTTTATCAAAGCAACAGGTGAAGATGGAATTCGTGTGGCAAGAGATGCGTTCTACGATAGTTTTAGTCGTGCCGCACTAAAGAATGATGTATTAGACCCAAAGGCTGCTAATAAGTGGCTGTCCAAAAATCAAGGTGGCGTGTCTTTAGTGCCAGGCTTAGAGGATGAGCTTCGCACTGCATCAAATAATGTTTCTGCCTTAATAGCAGAGCGTAATCGTTTAGATGCTGCCTTTAAGAAGGTTGCAGGAGACCAAATAGTTAGTTCTGGTGGCTTTAAAAGCCCACAAGAGTTGGTTTCTAAGATGTATGGTGATGTGAACTTTACAAATAAGTTCATGCAACAGTATGGTGCTAACAAAGATGCTGTAAATGCCGCCCGTTCATTCATGCTTGATGACATTATTAGGGCTGGTGATCCTATTGATATGCTCAATGATCGCACCAAAGCCGCTGTATTTAACAGAGTATTTGGCCCAACATACGCTCAAAAGGTTCAAGACTTTGCATTGCTTTCTGAAAGACTTAATAAAGACCTGACTAATGTTCCCTTTAGAGGTGAAACAGTGCCTAAAACGCCTGTAGAACAGTTAACTGGCATTCCTCCAGAGCAGATCATTTCTCGGATTAACAATCCAGTTTCAGGGCCAGTTTATGCAATCACTTCTTTGATGAGTAAGTTTTGGGCAAAGAAAGCCTCTGATGCAACAGAAGAAAAACTAAAGGCTTTACTATTGAACCCATCAGATGCCATTAAGGTTTTTAAAGCAATTGAACCAAAAGCATCAGGATTTGACCAACAAAAGATTCAGGACGCTATTGCTGCTGGAAGGAAGTATGGAATCCAATGGGTTGCTGATGCTGCCAACGACTTTGCTACTGGCGCTGCCCGTGGCGCTGTTCAACCATTAACACAATGAAAGACTTTGCCGTAGCATTTGTTGCGGCAGTTTTTCTTGTTTGTTTCGTTGTTTTCTGTAGTTACATAATAATTTGGGCATACCCGTGAAATGGCTAGTAGCACTTGTTTTAGTTCTTGCACTTCAGTCAACTGGTAAAGACCTATGCAATGTGCGTGAGTTTTACTCTATTGCTTGGAGTGTTCACGATCCAAATGAGCGACACCGAAAAATGTCTGATTGGCTTACAAAACATCAGTATTTATGTAAAAGTACCGACTTTAAAGTAATCTGGAATAACTTAGCTGAGTGGGCTGGTAATGCTGATTCACATCATCTAAGAGGTATGGTTATCCAAGGATACAAAGATGCTTTTGACAGGGAGAGCAAATGATTATCCCAAGCAAGTGGTATCCGATGGTTCAGCCAAGATACGATTTTCAGACTGTTGTTTTTGATAAAGCCGCTGAGAAAGTAGATGAAGACTACAGACTTGCGATAAAGGCTCACAAAGTTGAGATAGCAATAGCAGAACTAGAGATCGAGTTGTATAACAAGAAGGCTAGAGTCAACCAGTTAGAGTTGTCGATGTTTAAAAATCGTAGTGTTGATTTATACGCATAGGAGTTTCAAATGGAAGATTTAAAGGGAAAACTTACATTTTATGTAACCTTTATGGTTAGTTTTACTTTGTGCATATCAGTGATGGCTTTTGTTGGTGCTTTTGTTTTGGGGTTGTGGGCAAAAGAAGTTGATAACGCTGAAATCTTTAAACTGATAAGCCCTGCATTTCAAACCATTATTGGTGGCTTTATTGGCTTGTTGGCAGGTGTGAAACTGTCGCATGATGACGAAAAAAAGGGATGTAAAAATGCTTGATATTCTTAGTGGTGGTTTGTTAGGTTCTATCTTTGGTGGCGTATTTCGATTAGCCCCTGAAGTTCTTAAATGGATGGATAAGAAGAATGAGCGTGAGCATGAACTTAATATGTTTAAGTTTCAATGCGACTTGGAAGCTCAACGTGGTCAACAAAAGTTAGCTGAGATTGGCGCTCAAAGAGAAGCGGCAGTTGATGTCGGTGTGATGAATGCCTTTCAATCAGCCATAGAACAGCAAGCAACGATGGTTAAAGCCGCAGGTGGATGGGTGGCCTCACTTTCTGCTTCTGTGCGTCCTGTGGTCACTTATTGGGTTTTGTTTGTATGGTCATTTATCCATGTTTGGTTTGCATGGAATGCTTGGTTAGCGGGTGCGCCAGCTACTGAAGTATTTAAGACAATGATGACACCAGACTTTTCTGCATTGCTATCAGGAACAATAAATTACTGGTTTCTTGATCGCACTTTGTCTAAGCGTGGGCTATGAACTTAGAGTTGGCAGCAGAATTATGTAAAAGGTTCGAGGGCTTTCGTTCTAAGCCCTACCTTTGCCCTGCTAACGTAGCTACGATAGGCTATGGGTCTACTTACTATGCTGACAAGCGTAAAGTGACCTTAGAAGACCCTCCAATGACTCAGGAAGAGGCTAATCACCTACTAATGATTGAGTTGGAGCATACATATTTGCCAGGTGTTCTTAGAAACTGTCCGATTCTTGCAACGGATGAAAAAAAATGTAATGCCATTGTTGACTTTGTTTACAACCTTGGAATCGGTCGTTTGCAGACTTCAACTTTGAAGCGAAAAATCAATGCTCAAGAATGGGAACAGGCTCAAGAACAACTGATGTTATGGACTAAGGGTGGTGGCAAAGTCTTGCCTGGTCTGCTCAAAAGACGACAAGCTGAGTGTTTGTTGTTAAATTAAACTGTCATAAACTTTTTGTAAGGTGTTGAAATGCCTAACATTCCTACACCCCATGATGCCGCATTCTTTGCACAAAGTGTCAGAAAGTGGCAACAAGTGTTGAGTCTTGGTGATTGGCGTATTGAAAAAGGTTCTAAAGCTGCAAAGAATGCGATGGCATCTGTTGAGTTTAACGATGCTGCAAGACTTGCTACCTACAGATTAGGGGATTTTGGTTCAGAAAAGATAACACCAGAGTCTCTTAATAAGACCGCATTACATGAGCTACTCCATGTATTTCTCCATGATTTGATGACAGTAGCAACAGACCCTAAGTCTTCTGATGAGGACATCGAGATGCAAGAGCATAGGGTTATCAATCTATTGGAAAACTTGTTGACTAAGGATTCTCATGGTATCGACTAATGGTCTTAATTCTTGTACAGATGAGCAGTTTATGGCCTTGTGGGACAAACATCAGTCTGTTACAAAAGTAGCCAAGATTCTAGGTATTACTGAGAGAGCAGTTAACTACCGCAGACGTAGTATGGAAGAAACCCATGAGGTCAAATTACCTGCTTCAGACTTCCGTGGTGCTAAATATGACATTACAAAACCAAAATCTTTTTCTCCATTAAAGCAAGTAAATTTAGGCATAGAGAATGGATGCGTACTGGTCTTCTCTGATGCCCACTTCATACCTAATCAACGATCTACAGCCTTTAAAGGGCTTCTATGGGCTATAGAACAGTTTAAACCAAAGGCGGTGATATGTAACGGGGATGCTTTTGATGGTGCGTCTATATCTCGCCATGACATTACAGATCAGCCTCAGACTTCTGTTATCCAAGAACTCAAAGCTACGCAAGGTGCGTTGGGTGAGATTGAAGAAGTAGCCAAAGCAGTGAGACACAATGTAAAGCTACTGTTTACATGGGGTAATCACGACATTCGGTTTGGCAATCGTTTAGCTCAACACGCACCCCAATTTAAGGAAGTACAAGGATTTAAGCTCACAGACCACATCCTAGATTGGGAGTTCTGTTGGGCAGTATGGCCTACAGATAAAGTTATTATTAAGCACCGATACAAGGGTGGTATTCACGCTACTCACAACAATACAGTCAACGCTGGTGTGTCAGTAGTTACTGGACATCTGCATAGTTTAAAAGTCACGCCATTTTCTGATTACAACGGGGTTAGATATGGTGTGGATACAGGAACACTTGCTGAACCAGATGGCCCACAATTTACTTATGCAGAATTAAATCCTTCTAACCACAGATCAGGATTTGCGGTGTTAAACTTCTTCAATGGTCAGCTTTTATGGCCTGAACTCGTCCATAAATTTAGTGAAGACCATGTAGAGTTCCGTGGTCAAGTCATAGATGTGAGTGCATTTTGAGTGCCTGGCTAATTATTCTCACAGGGGCAATATATGCCTATATAGCTGGTGAACAGCTTATAAAAGAAAACCCCTACATGGCTATCGTGTACGCAGGGTACAGTTTTAGCAACGTGGGGCTTTATCTTTTGGCAAAGTAGTTTACAAAGGCTCGTGAGCGTCTAAAGCAAAAGCTGGGACTTCTTCTTCTTCTGTTTCATCTTCAAAATCAAGTGGCTCAACTGCTTCATATTCAACCGCCCAGCCGTGTTCTTCTTGAAAAGCAATAAAGTCTTGGATGATTTGAATTTTGTCAAAGTCCCATGTCTCGACTGTAATTTTCTCATGCTCGCTAAAACCAATATCCATTTCAAATTTCATGATTTCTCCTTAAACAACGGAATGTTGCAATGAAATGCTAGATGGTTTTTATGTCAGTCAGGTGTCTTTGCGAAACACACCATTGGGCAACAATGTCCCCTTGCGATTCTTGATCTGATCGTATGCAACTTCCATACAGTCTACCAGATTGATGTTCTGCAAAGCGCAGTAGTTAATAAGACAGACCATGACATCACCAACAGCATCCACAATAGCCTCTTGGTCATTTTTAATGGTCGCATCTGCTAGTTCTCCCATCTCTGATATTGCCTTTAGAAGCTGAACTTCTGGTGTGCTATTGGGGATAATTTTTCTTTGCTCTGACCACTGTATGATTTTCATCTCAACGGCTGCGTAACTCATTTCTTTCCTTTCGTATTAAGATTCTTCAAAGTAATTCGCTTTGTCCAACAAGATTGACAGTTCCACTTAGAACCCATGTCAATTCCTCCTTCTGGAGGCTTCATGGTTTCACATTTAGCACAGAACTTAAACCTGTTGGCTGGTGGATTACCGCCTAGATCAATTTGAGGCATCATCTGACTCTCCTTAATGGCTGAATAGCTTTCTCAGGCGGTGGTGGAGTCATCTTTTCGCTTGGAGCAATCCATCCATGCTTTTTCCAGATTGCTTGGACATCTGATCCTGAAGACCATTTAAAGTCTTTTGTTGGCACAGAGGGATAACTTATTTTTGAATATGGTGGTTTTTCTAACATTATTTGGCTTTCATAATCCTTTGATTTCTGCCAAATTTGCCACGTTTGACACCCGTAATTTCAATCAAGTCCTTGTCTAGCAAAGCCTTGTATCTTGCGGTTATTGAGGAATATGGGTATTTTTGAAACTTATCAAGGATTTCATCTGAGATACACCCGTCTGGATGGCTCTTAATGGCCTCATAAACCATTTTTTCGAGCTTGGAGGTGTCTACTACTACGGCAGCTTGATGGCTCGTTGTAGGGTCTTCTTTGCGTACCAACTTAAATGCTTCAGTACCGAAGAATTTATCCATTGATTGCTTCATGTTGTTAAAAATATCATTCATTATTGACTCCTGTTAGGTGAGAGGAAAACTGTTTGTACGCAAGCTAGGAAAATCCATTGCACAGCTCTCCTCTCGGGTTTATATTAACTCAAAACGGCACATCGTCATCAAAGCTAGTAGCCTTGGAACGCTCTGAAGGCTTGGCTTTGTATTCCTCTTTGGGCGATACTGCTAAACCCATGAACTTGCCTGATTTACCTTCTTTAATCCAAGCAGATAGCCAGTAATCCTGACCGCCTACTGTGATATTTCCTTTGTAATCAGGATGATTTCCTGTTTCTTTCTTGTCGTTTTTGAACAAAACGCCTGAGTTATCTTTCTTGTCCATTAGATTTCCTTCGCTTTCTTTAACGCACTTCTTACTTTACTAGGTAGGAGTGTCCACAGGGCAACCTTTTGTTCGCTGTCCAAGTTCTCTCCTTCCAACTTAACCCAAGCTGCCTTGGGGTCACCTTGCTCACACATGGCAATCAGTTCTATTGCCACTTCTTCAAGATACCTTAGTTCCTCAATGGGGATATTGTCTTGTGCGCCTTGAGTAGGGCTGATGATGACCTTATCCTCTTTCAATGGTGCAGAAGAATCTAGGGCATCGTGTTCTACGATTTCCATTGCTGACACCCAGAGATAGCGCCTGGTATACGTCTCTACCGCACCAAGGTTCTGGATAGGATGGCATCCCTTTAGGTTGGCATCTGCCATAGGGCTTGTCAGCTTGATCTCTGAGTTGTCTTCAGTATCTGTGATAGTCAGGGTTGCAAGTTCTTTATCGAACGAAACAACACCGCACAGACCAACCTTGAAGAAGATTGAATTGATTGTTGGCAGAAAGTCACCAAGCTCGAAATACTGGTAGCCAGCAAACTTGTTGTGACCTGACTTCTTTAGTGGTGCTTGTTGCAAAAGAATCCTTGCATCCATCAGCTTTTTATGTACACCCATGATTAACTCCTTTGATTTTCATCTAACTCTGACTCAATGATAAATTTTTGATCTTCAGGATATAAATCTTGAAATTCAACAAAATGGTTTTCTTGGCAGCAACTCCAGCTTTCACCTTTTGGTTCGAGGCAATAGCAGCAGTACATAATTTCAGCAAAATGCTCTTTGTACTGTTCAAACAATGACTTCATATTCACTCCTATTTGTTTATTGAAATGTGGATTTTGTTGTCCACACCCATAATGTGCCATAGGTTTTTATCATTTCATACTAGTACAAACCCTAATTGACTTGCATAAAAACAACACTACTATTTGCGTATGAACATCGAACAAATTGAACAAACTTGTGCCGAAACCTTGCTTTCTTATGCGGAATCAATGGCTGACGCTTACATAGAACACCCAGAGGACTTCTCTGCAATAGTCACGGCTTTGCTTACCAGGACTCTTGAGATTCATTTGAATAGACCAGTAAATCTTGATGTATTGCTCAAACGATAAAGTTTGATACAATGTTTTGAAACACGGCTAAGTTGGGGGTAGCTACCCAACTGAAAAGCGAGCCTCCCCGCCTGCCGATTGTTTCTTTCTGTAAGTGGGTGGACTGTGCGAGGATATTATGCTTTTACAGCCAAAAAACTGGGCCGTCTTTCAACATTACAAAGACCGATGCCCACCTTGGATAAAACTTCATCGTGATCTGCTAAACAATAGGTCTTACATATGCTTGCCTATTGCTAGCAAGGCACTAGCGCCTATGCTTTGGTTGCTTGCCAGTGAATCAAAAGATGGTGTTTTTGATAGCTCACTAGATGAGCTAGTGTTTCGACTCCATATCACGCCAAAAGAATATCAAGATGGACTTAAGCCATTGATTGATAAAGACTTTTTCGTAGTTGTTAGCGGAGTGATAGCAGAACGCTTGCAGAATGCTATCCCAGAGACAGAGACAGAGACAGAGACAAAGAGAGAGAAGAAGACACTCGGCAAACGCCTCGCTTCTGATTTTAGTTTTCCAATTGAATGGGAACAGTTTTGTAAAGAGACAAGACCAGAACTTCACCCAACAAGAACCTTTGACCAGTTCAAGGATTATTGGATTGCTCAAGCTGGTCAGAAAGGTGTGAAGCTAGATTGGTTTGCTACATGGCGTAATTGGGTGAGAAACACTAACGCACCAAAATTAAACCCTGCCGACATTGGAAGGGTAACTGTTGCGCCATCCAATTTACCTGATCCAACATTGTTGAAACTAAAAGAAGATGATAAAAAAGCAGCCCCTATTCCGCTAGAAGTTTTAGCAAAAATGGCTGAGTTGCGGAGAAAAGCATGAATTTACTTTTAGATACATCTACTGCATGGCAAAAACAGATTCGAGAAAAAAGACGCTTAGAAAATCTTGATTCTGACCTTTTAGGTAATTGGTGGTCAAAGATTGATACCGACATCAAAAAAGCAGAAGTGCGTGAAGTAAGTTATCAAATGGCTGAAAAGATCATTAAAGACTATGAATGGCTTGGATGTATGCCAGCAGTTGTTTGGCATTGTTATGGAATCTTTTTTGAGGGGTTTTGTGCTGGAGTAGTTTGTTATGGCCCTGAATACTCTGAAAACCTTGGAAAGATAACAAGAGAAAAAGGTTTAGCAGGTGCAGATTGGAGTAAATATGGCTATGAAGGAAAGATGATTTTGTTAAGCAGAGGTGCTTGTGTCCATTGGGCACACCCACATAGCGCAAGCAAACTAATTCGCCAAAGTATGAAGATGTTGCCGAAAAAATATGAAGTAGTTACTTCTACTGTTGACGAAGCTGCTGGAGAGATTGGGACAATTTATCAGGCTTGTGGCTTTCATTATGTTGGCTCAATGCGTGATGGTAATCCCAATGTAAAAAGCCGTAAACTTGATCGTGATGGCTGGTTAATCAATGGGAAGATTTGGACATCAAGAAGCATCAGAGCAGTTTGCGGAAATACACAGATTGAGAACATTAAAAAGCATTTTCCTACAGTGCAAAAAATTAAGCAGCACAGTAAGGGAAGATATTTTGCTTTTATTGGGACTCAGAACACTCAGAAAAAACATCTGAATGCCATTAAACATTTAATAAAACCCTACCCAAAACGCACAGAAATATGAATCACTTTCAATGGCCTATAAATGACTCCAGCAGAATTAGAGCACTTCAAGAACTCAGAAGCCCAAGATTGGTTGAGGCGGTACAAGGAGAAGAAATCGACGATTGGCTCAAGCAAAGCGTTGCTCTGGTGGAAGGGTGTGTTAAAGGACTTGGAACGAATCAGAGGCGAGTCCGCTACTTTGGATTTGAGAGACCGCATGAACAAACTAAGGAATAAACAATGACTTTTGTTGTGATGTATACAGTCTATGGAGAACCACAAGGCAAAGGTCGCCCAAGGTTTGCCAGAAGGGGAGCATTTACCCATGCTTACACCCCTGAGAAAACAAAGACCTATGAAGATGAAATCAGGTACATGGCTCGGTGTGCTATGGGCGCATCACCGCCCTTGGAAACCCCTGTAACAGTGGCAATCTACATTCGGATGGAGATACCCAAGTCATTCAGCAAACAGAAGCGCAAGGATGCCTTAGAAGGAATAACCAAGCCATTAAAGAAGCCAGACATTGATAATTGTGCAAAGTGCTTTCTAGACGCAATGAATGGTCACGTTTACTTGGATGACAAACAAGTGGTAAACCTACACATTACGAAGGTTTGGTCAGAGATCGGTGCTGTGGAAGTTATGGTTAAAGAGGACTTGATCTAAGGGTAAGTCCTAATGGTTTTATTGATAAACAAGAGTAAATTAACAGTTTTAAACAGGAGTCAATGATGGAAAATACTTGGGAATTTGATACAACAATCGGTCAAGCTGGTGAGATCGTCAAAGTCGTCTATGAGTACGAAATAGACGATGACAAAAGCACTTATAACGAATCAGTCAAAGAAGTTTGGTTCGAAGGGCGTGATATTGTGGGATGTATGTCAGAGGAGGCTTATGCTGAACTGGACATCGAGGCTTCTATGCGCTTTCACGAGCATAAGCAGAACTACAAATTTGAACCAGTATGAGGAAACAGACCAAGCGCAAGGTTTGGGCGCTTATTGATCCAATTCAACATGGAATCATAGGCGCTTCAATCACTCACAGAGACAAACTGGACAAACTCAGAATGATGGAATACTCAGCCTTAGAAGCAATGACCAAGGGACAAGGGACTATCCATGATTGGAGAACCCTTGTTGACGTTTTAAACCTATCGGAAACGATGGCTAGAAACGGAATAGGAAAAGATGAAGTGATGCCTGTTTGCCAAAAGGCTCAGGATGCCCTCCATGAGGCAGCAGAACGCTACCAAAAGACCATGAGCATGGGGTTGAGTGGAGTTGGAATTCAGGCAGTAAGAGAACTGATAGCCTTTGCAGACCTCCAACAATCAAGCATTAGCAGATCAGAATTTGAGAAATACATTAAGAAAACCAAAGACTACATTAAGTCAAACGGAAATCTAGTGGTGGAGATAACATGAACGAACCAACTAAGGCGATCCAATATCTAATCGACACCGCCCCTTTGTATGCCAAAGCCAAAGCAGACAGAATGTACTTAGAGGAATTCAGGAAAAGCAGGAAAGCCCAACTTATGAGCCAAGCGGGAACAGAGGTTCTTGGTAAACAAGAGGTTTACGCCTATGCACACGAAGATTATGGGGTGATCTTGAGGGGCATCAGGGAAGCAGTGGAAACCGAGGAGAAGTATCGCTGGCTAATGACCGCAGCGCAGGCCCGCATTGAGTGCTGGAGAACCGAGCAATATAGTGCCCGCATGGAAATGAAGGCCACCCAGTGAACAACAAACTGAGCGCAAAGCAAAGACTACACATAGGAAAGGTTAAACTATTGCCCTGCTCAGTATGCGATCAACCTGGGCCAAGTGATGCACATCACATAGAGCAAAAATTACAGTATTGCGTGATCGCTTTGTGTCGTGATTGCCATAATAGTTGGCATGGGACTAAGGCCATATGGCGGGTTAAAAAAATGGATGAGTTGTCAGCACTTGACGTTACCATTCGCAGATTGACGCAGGAAATGCCACTGGAAGGCGATTCAAGCCCCTTTTAAGCCGTTTTTGAGGGGTTATCTATACCAACTATGCAAGACGTAAAAAAACCCTCCGTAGAGGGCTTGATTTTATCGTTTTGTAAGTATTCGTAAAACTAGGGCGATGCAAGCATAGATCATGCAATTTCATCCTCATAAATGCCTTGAGTAAGTTCTTGAGCGGTAAACTCAGCACAAAACCACAAAACAGCGTTCGCAAAACTTTGAAAATTACCTAGTTCTTTGGTCACATAATCTGGATATTCGCCTACTTGCTCCCGATAATCTTCTAAAATTTCATGTAATTCACTGGAAAACCGCTTATAAATTGCCTCGGTTTCCGTGTAATAGATCATCCCTGAAACACCGCCAGCGCACCCATGATTTGCCATGTCAGCAAGTGAATTTTGATCGTAGTTATCCTCAAGCCACTGAGTAAAATCGTTTTTCATGTTGAAGCCCTTTAAATGTTGAAAACCTGCGAATTGCAGGCTACAAAACCCCTAAAAAGAGGCTTTGCAGTCTGAAATTAGGATAAGAGGGCTTTGCAAAGTAGATCAGCCTCATGTAAATCAATGGCTGACCTGAAAGCCTCTAAGTATTCAGCAAATTGCGGATGATCGGGCTTCATATTGACCCCTCCAGCTTTGCGAGTTGATTCGACAATGATGCCTGCGCTGTTGGCGAGATATGCAGCGTAATTGCTTGAAGTGTGTAGAGTGAGCATTATTGACACCTATTAAAAAGAAAAAGAAAAATTATTTGACTAGAACGTCAAAATAAGCCAAAGCCCCTATGCAAAGCATAAGACCGATTGCAATGGCTGCTAAGTAGTCTAAAAGATTGTTTTTCATGCTGTGATGCCCTCAATAGCATGTGATTGAACTTGCTTGCTTGCTATGTCGTACATTGTCCAACAATCACGATCACCCCAATAAGCGGCTTCCTCATCGCTGTCAATGATGTTTTTAACCTCCCGCATGATGACCACATTGCGAACCATGTCCGCATTGCGTGGAAATTGATAATGCAGCCAGTTATTGAAAAAATTGAGATATTCTGATCTTGTGCTTTTCATGCTGTCACCTCTTGTTTTGCTGTGAGCTTTTCAGACATAGAAGCAAGGCCAAACGCAAAAATTTGGTCATTGTAGTTGTCACGATTGTAGGCAAACCATGTGCCGAAGCTGCTATTGCTTTTGCTAATGTGATAGATACGGCCTTCACAGTAGCCGATGTATTCGCCTTTGCGAAACGCTGACTTTTCAATGTTGTGATAGTTTTTCATTGTTGACACCTATTAAAAGTTGATGAAATGAGAGAGTGTTTTTCTTGCCCTCTCACATATATAGCATAAAAGAATCGTGCCAACTCTCGTAAGTTGTTGATTCTATTGACCCCTCCAAATCCCTAATATGGTTTACCCTTAGAATTAAAGTATGCAATAATTAAATAAATCAATTTTCAGGCAAAAAATGGGAAGACCCTCAAACCCTCAGACCCGATACTTTCAGAGAACATTGTCAGACCCTCAAAGAATGATCTTGTTGGCTGCTGGTAAGGGTAATTTGTGCCGAGGTTTTGAGAATGTATTAGACCTATACAGCCATGCCCACAATGAAGGGTTTAGACCTGGTGATGATCTTAGTATTTTAAATATAGGTCGCGCAACAACAGACAGCCCCAACTTAGAGAGATCACTAATGGATAGTAAGAGAGAGTCAATAGATAACGTATGAGAGAACACAATGCTAAACCTAGAATTCAAGTCCCATTAAATAGGTGCATCCAACTCTCACTCAAATGCAAATGAGAATCATTCTCAATTAGAAGTAAATAAGAATCATTCGCATCTAGATGACTGGATAGAAACACAGTAGGGTAAACCCTGATCTGTATAGATGGACAGTATTGTATGGAAAGACAGGGGGGGAGGGGGTAGGTTGGGTTGGTAGATATTTGTGGTACACCACTCCTTCTGAAAAAGGAAAAAGGAAAATATGGAAACACTTAAACGTGGACGAGGAAGACCAAAGGGAAGTGTCAAGATGACCATACAGAGGTTTGCTGACAATCCTCCTGCTGTACTACCTAAGACAGACCATCAGAGGCTCAAGGAGCTTAAGGAGTTGATGATTAGGTCTGGAGGTAAGGATGTTGCTCAGAAGGTCATAGAGATAGCTTTAAACGATGAGCATCCGCATCAACTGGTAGCCCTGAAGATGTGTCTTGATAGGACTCTGCCTGTTTCCATGTTTGAAAAGGACAAGAGTCAGAGGAGTGCGGTGACAATCAATATCACTGGACTAGGACAAGAGCCGACAATCATTGATACTGCTGAAGATGTAGAGGCTAAGTATGGCTGATTTAAACTTTAGTCTACTTCCTTGGCAACAACAGGTCTTTGCTGATAAAACAAGGTTCAAGGTTGTGGCTGCTGGGCGTAGGTGTGGTAAGTCTAGGATGGCGGCAGTTACCCTACTGATTGAAGGACTCAAGTGTCCACAAGGCTCTGCGGTGCTTTACGTGAGTCCAACGATGGGACAGTCAAGACAGATTATCTGGGACTTGCTGTTAGACCTTGGTAGAGAGGTTATTCAGAGCAGTCATGTGAACAACCTAGACATTACCCTGATAAACGGGGCTAGGATATACGTTCGTGGTGCGGATAGACCTGATACCCTTCGTGGTGTGTCTTTAACCTATGCGGTGCTAGATGAGGTAGCAGACATTAAGCCAGAGGCCTGGGAACAGGTTATACGGGCTTCTCTGTCTGACAAGAAGGGTAGAGCGCTCTTTATTGGGACTCCTAAAGGTCGTAATTGGTTCTACGATACCTATAAGTTGGGTGAGAATGGGAATGATCCTGATTGGAAGTCATGGCATTTCACCACTGCTGATAACCCTTTGATTGACCAAACAGAGATAGACTCAGCTAAGAAGACGCTAAGTTCCTTTGCTTTTAAACAAGAGTTTATGGCAAGTTTCACCAATGCGGGTTCTGACATCTTTAAAGAAGAGTGGATTAAATACGGGGTAAGACCTGATTACGGGTCGTATTTCATTGCTGTTGACCTAGCGGGATTTGAGGAAGTTGCCAAACAAGCAGCCAATTCTAAGAAGCGTCTGGACGAGTCTGCTATCTCTATCGTTAAGGTGACTGATGATGGGAAGTGGTTTGTTGAGAAGATTGAACACGGAAGATGGGACATCCGAGAGACCGCCTCTAAGATACTGATAGCTATTCGAGACTACAGACCTATTAGCGTGGGGATAGAGAGGGGGGCGTTAAAGAACGCTGTTTTACCCTATCTGAGCGACTTAATGAGAAAGAACAACACCTTTGCCCATATTGTGGATTTAACGCATGGGAATAGAAAAAAAGCAGATAGGATAATCTGGGCTTTACAAGGTAGGTTCGAACATGGCAGAATTGTGTTAAATTCAGAGGAAGATTGGGATGAGTTTGTAGACCAGTTAATCCTGTTTCCCGCACAAGGGGTTCACGATGACCTTCCTGACTCTCTTAGTTACATTGACCAGCTTGCTGTGACATCTTATATGGAAGAAGATGAGAGCGAGGAATGGCAACCGATAGATATTATTTCAGGGGTATAGAATGGAATTCCAAGAGCCGACAGATTCAGATAAAGAGTTAGTCTCTTTTGTGGTTAACCATTGTGATCGTTGGCGAGATTATCGAGATACTAACTACCTATCTGATTGGCTAGAGTATGAGCGTATCTTCAATGGTGAGTGGGACATCCAAGACAAAACCCGTGATTCTGAGCGTTCTAGAATCGTTACTCCCGCTACCCAACAAGCCGTAGAAACACGCCATGCCGAGATCATGGAAGCTATCTTTGGTCAGGGTGAGTTCTTTGACATTCAAGACGATATTCGTGATGTCAATAACAATCCTTTAGATGTTGCTGCTTTAAAAGCACAACTCATGGAAGACTTCAAAGTAGATAAGATCAGGAAGTCTATTGACCAGATTGAGCTTCTTGCTGAACTCTATGGTACTGGAATCGGTGAGATTGTTGTCAAAACAGAGAAGGTCTATGTTCCTTCTACCCAACCCATACCTGGTCAAACTGGTCAAGCGGCTATTGGAGTTGTAGAACAAGACCGAATCGCAGTCAAGATTGTTCCTGTTAACCCCCGTAACTTCTTGTTTGACCCTAATGGAACAACCATTGAGGACTGCATGGGTGTGGCTATTGAGAAGTATGTCTCTATCCACAAGATCGTTAAAGGTCAAGAAGATGGCATCTATCGCAAGGTAGAGATCAGCACTGACTCTATGGATAGCGACTTAGAGCCTACCCAAGAAGTTACTCAATACGAAGACGATAAAGTAAAACTTTTAACTTACTACGGATTAGTTCCTAGAGAGTACATTGAACAACTAGAAAACGAAGAAGAGATAGAGGACTTGTTCCCTGAAGACTCTGTTCAAGATGAGTATTCTGATCTGGTTGAGGCTATTGTCGTCATTGCCAACGATGGAACTCTGTTAAAAGCAGAAAAGAATCCTTACATGATGAAAGATAGGCCAATTCTGGCTTATCAAGACGATACAGTTCCTAATCGTTTGTTGGGTCGTGGCACTGTTGAGAAGGCTTACAACTCACAAAAGGCTATTGATGCCCAAGTTCGTAGCCACTTAGACTCATTGGCGCTCACAACAAGCCCCATGATTGCTATGGATGCCACACGCCTGCCTCGTGGTGCTAAGTTTGAGGTTAAGCCAGGCAAGGCAATCCTGACAAACGGCAATCCAAATGAGATTCTGTTCCCGTTTAAGTTTGGTAATACTGATGGTTCTAACCTGTCAACTGCCAAAGAGTTTGAAAGAATGCTCCTTCAAGCTACTGGAACACTAGATTCTCAAGGAATGGTCAGTGCTGTGTCTAGAGATGCAGGTCAGGGCGGTATTTCGATGGCTGTTGCCTCGATTATCAAGAAGTACAAGCGTACATTGGTCAACTTCCAAGAAGACTTTATGATTCCGTTTATCAGTAAAGCAGCATATCGCTATATGCAGTTTGACCCTGAGCGTTATCCTACTGTTGACATGAAGTTTATTCCGACTGCGGCACTTGGAATTATCGCTAGAGAGCATGAACAACAGCAATTTATCTCTTTGTTGCAGACTCTTGGCCCAAATACACCTGTTTTGCCTGTGATTCTGAAGGGAATCATGGCTAATTCATCACTGTCTAACAGATATGAGTTGATTCAGATGTTGGATGAGATGGCTAAACCTGATCCACAGGCTCAACAAGCCCAACAAGCTCAACAACAACTTGCTTTGCAAGCTGCACAGGCTCAGATTGCTGTTCAGACTACCCAAGCAGAGCAAAATCGTGCTGAAGCGGCTAAATTGATGACTGAAGTTCAGTTAATGCCACAAGAATTGCAAGCAAAGACACTGGCAGCGGCTACTAAAAACCTTCCAAACAACGATTTACTTGCTGAGCAAGAGTTCAATAAGCGAGTCAAGATTGCTGAGTTGATGTTGAAAGAAAAAGACATCGAAAACAAGTTAAAAGTTGTTGAATTGCAAAACTCTAAGAGTGATAAGCAAAAAACAACAGATAATGAGTTCCTTAAAAGCATTATTGGTCAATGATGGACATTAAGCAGATACTGCTATCAGATGCGTCAACTGATGCAAAGTTGTCTGCATTGGCTATTTTGCTTGATAAGAAGCTGCCAAAACTTGAAACTCATGTTCAAGAAGTTCAAAAACTTCAAGGCCCACAGGGTGAAAAAGGTGATAAAGGCGATCAAGGCTCACAAGGTGAGCGTGGTGCTGATGGCATAAATGGTAAAGATGGCGTAGACGGAAAAGATGGTTCTGATGGAAAAGATGGAGAAGATGGTGTCTCCATTGTCAGTACCAAAATAGATTTTGATGGCTCACTAATAGTTACCTTTTCTGATGGCAAAGTTATCAATGTTGGTGACGTTGTTGGTGAAAAAGGTGAGCGTGGGCCACAAGGCGCTGCTGGCGTATCTGGTGTAAATGGTGAAGCATTTGCCAATCTTGATGGCGGTGCTCCAAATAGCGTCTATGGTGGCACAACACCAATTGATGCAGGAGGCATTTAATGGCGATTCAAATACAACTCAGGCGTGGTTTAGCGGCTGACTGGACATCTACTAACCCTACTCTTGCAGAGGGTGAATTAGGTCTTGAAAAAGATACAGCAAAGCTAAAAGTAGGTAACGGCTCAAGTTCTTGGACTTCACTGTCTTATCTAAGTACAGGTGGTGGCGGTTCAGGAACTGTTACCTCTGTTGCCATGTCTGTTCCTACTGGTTTGTCAGTAGCTGGCTCACCGATCACAAGCTCTGGGACATTGGCTGTTTCTCTACAAGCGGGATACTCTATCCCTACAACTTCGAGTCAAACTACTTGGGATTCTGCTTATTCTGAGAGAAGACAGTGGGATGGTGGTTCGACTAACTTAGTAGCGGCTACTGGTAGAGCATCTCTTGGTTTGGTTATTGGAACTGACGTTCTAGCACCTAATGGCTCTGCTGCTTCACTTACTTCCTTCCCAACTTTTAACCAAAATACAACAGGAACTGCGGCTGGTCTATCAGCAACTTTGGCAATAACTTCTGGCGGTACAGGACAAACAACCTACACTGACGGACAGTTGTTAATTGGCAACAGTACAGGAAATACACTTACCAAAGCTACTTTGACTGCTGGTAGTGGTATTTCTATCACCAATGGCGGTGGCTCAATCTCTATTGCGGCTACTAACTCTGGTACTGTCACTTCGGTTACTGGTACTTCACCAGTTGTCTCTAGTGGTGGTACAACTCCTGCAATTAGCCTGGCAGCAAACTACGGAGATACCCAGAATCCTTATGCTTCTAAGACTGCTAATTTTGTCTTAGCAGCGCCTAATGGTTCTTCTGGTTCTCCTACATTCAGGGCTATTGTTGCTAACGATATTCCTACGTTAAATCAGAATACAACTGGTACTGCTTCTAACGTCACTGGCACTGTAGCATTAGCTAATGGTGGTTCTGGTCAAACAACTGCACAACTAGCAATGAATGCCTTTGCTGGTGCGGTTACAAGTGGTTCTTATCTGCGTGGTAATGGCACAAATGTGGTGATGTCCACAATCCAAGCCGCAGATGTTCCTACATTGAATCAAAACACAACTGGCACTGCCTCAAATGTGACAGGAACAGTTGCGGTAGCCAATGGTGGAACTGGTTTGACATCTACTCCTGCGAATGGAGCGTTGGATATTGGCAACGGAACTGGCTTTACTCGTACAACATTGACTGCTGGCTCAAACATTACAATTACAAATGCTTCAGGATCAATTACCATAGCATCAACGGGCGGTGGTGGAGGCGGTAGCAGTGCAGGCGCTAACATCTACCTAGCAAATAATTTCGGAGGATTCTAACCATGCCAGTAACAGCAACCCCTATATTTTCCCAAACCCCTAATGTAGGGGCATTGAATGCCGTACTTAGTACTGCAATGACCAATACCAAAGCCTTTGATGGTACTGAAGCAGTTGGAACACCAATGGCACTTGTTTATACGGCAGGGGCTAATGGTTCTCGTGTTGACCAGATTACTTGTCGTTTTAGTTCTACCAATGGTGCAACGGCATCAGGTACATCAGCGGCAACTGTAGTTCGTTTTTGGATGAACAACGGATCAGCAAATACTACTGCGGGAAACAACATCTTTTTAGGTGAGGTGGCCTTGCCTGCTACTGCGGTAACTGCTCTTGGAACAACAGCACTTACAGTTTATGCTTTGCCAGTACCTACAGGTGGTCTTAACTTACCTGCTAGTTATCGTATTTATGCGGGTACAACTGTAGCGGCTGGTGGCACTAATATCGCCATTGCAGTACAAGCAGTTGGTGGAGATTACTGATGAGTGCGAGTAACCAGTTAGCCGCATTTAACTATGCGGTTCAACCATTAGGAAACTTGCAGATAAAGAACATTACTGCGGCATATATAGTAACGCCTAGTGATAGCAACTTTATTATTAACTCTACATCTGGTGTTTATACTATTTCAATTGCGCCTGCTAGTAGTTTTACCAGAGGTTTCAATTGTTTTATTTGGAATACATCTACAGTTTCTACGGATGTAATAACTATTGACCCTAATGGTGCTGAAACAATTGATGGAAGAACTACTGTAATTCTCCGTAGGGGTGAGGGAACACAAATTATCTGTGATGGCACAAATTGGCAAACAGGTAATAAAAAGACAATGCGTGGATATGCAGAAAATATCCCTATTAGTTATACAAGAGCATCTGCCGCAGGAAGTGGTGGTACTGCTGTAGGTGGGGCATCAAATGCATCAGGTCAAGACTCTATTGCTGTTGGATACACTTGCACTGCTTCTGGTACGGGTGCAATGGCGGGCGGTTATGTTGCAACCGCTGGTTCTGACTATTCATTAGCTTTAGGTGGTGGATCGGGTGGATACACTGCAACAACTGCTACAGGCGCAGGAGCAATAGCATTAGGTAATTCTTACGCATCAGGAGCTGATTCGTTTGCTGTTCATGTAGCAGCCAACGGAACAAGTACTTATGGGGCTAAAAGTACAAATAGTATTGCACTTGGTCGAAGAGCAACTGCAAGCGCAACTAGTGCTGTTGCAATTGGTGATACATCAACATCAAATGCCGCCAATACTTTAGCAATAGGTGCTGGAGCTACTGCAAGTGCTTTAGGTGCGGTTTGTATTGGAAATAACTATTACGTTACCAATCCTACTGCTAGTGGAGCAAGTTCAATTGCTATTGGCGATGGAGCAAGAACAGATTATAGGTATTCTGTTGCTCTTGGAGCAGGAGCAGTTTCTTCTGTTTATGGCAAATATAATTACGCTGGTGGATTTTTTGCAGGTCAAGGTGATGCTCAATATGGAGTAACTATCCTTCGTGCCTCTACAACCTCTGCAACACCAGTAGTTGCAACATCTGATGGTGCTGCTGCTAGTTCTACAAATCAAGTTATTCTGCCAAACAATTCTGCCTTTGCTTTTAGCGGAACAATCATTGCAAGACAACAAGCATCAGGTGGAAGTAACTATGCCGCCTGGGAAATCAAAGGTGCAATCTTGCGTGATGCAACTGCCGCATCAACTGTTTTAGGCTCTTTTAACATCAATGTGTTAAGTAAAACTGCGGGTGCTTCAGCATGGGATTTAACATTATCTGCTGATACAACCAATGGAGGTTTAGCGGTGACTGCTACAGGTGCTGCATCAGTAAACATTCAATGGGTTGCTACTATACGAACTTCTGAGGTGACTTATGCTTGAGGATAAATCATGGGTGCTGTAAATATTAACAATACTGGTAGTGGCGCATCAGTTGTTTTAAGTAGTGATGGAACTAGCCTGCTTTTAAATGGTACTGCCATTGGTGGCGGTGGTGGTAGTTCTACTTTAACAATTAGCAACCAAACTGCTAATTACACTGTTGTGTCTGGTGATGCGGGTAAGATTATTAACTGCACAAGTGGCACATTTACTGTTTCATTGACTGCTGCCGCTACATTGGGTTCTGGTTTTAACTGTGTTATTTGGAATACTTCTACATCTAATACAAATGTTATTACCATTGATCCTAATGGCGCAGAAACAATTGATGGATATACAACACGCATTTTGAGGCGTGGTGAGGGTATGCAAATTGTTTGTAATGGTACAAACTGGGAAACAGGCAACAAAAAAACCATGAGAGGTTATGCTGAGAACCTTGATGTTGGAACGGCATTACCTATTGCTACTGGAGATTATTCCATTGCAATAATGAGTGGTTCAACTGCAAGTGGTAGTGCTTCTGTTGCAATAGGTGTTGGGGCAACCGCATCTTCTACCGCCTCTATGGCTTTGGGAAGAAACTCTGCAAATGCAGGCTCTCAAGCAGTAACAGGTGCAGGTGCTATGGCATTAGGAGGCTCTTATGCCTCTGGTACTAATTCTTTTGCGGCAGGTATTGGTAATAATACAAGCACCTATGGTGCAAGAAGCACTCATGCAATAGCGATTGGGTATAGAGCTACGGCTTCAGGTGGTTACTCAATTGCATTGGGTCAAGCACCAATTTCAACTTCAAATAACACAATTTCAATTGGCAATAGTTGTCAAGCCACAATTAATGGTGCAGTAGCACTTGGATCATATGCAAATGCTGAACTTGTAGGTAAATATGCTTATGGATATACTATATTTACGGGACAAGGTGATTGTCAATTTGCAACTTATGTTTTAGCAAAAGCCTCAACAACAAATATTGCTGTTGTTTTGACTTCAGATTTACAACCCGCAGATGCAAATAATCAAGTTATTCTTGCTAATTATTCTGCTTATGCGTTTACAGGAACAGTTGTTGCTCGTCAACAAGCATCTGGAGGAACAGCATCAGCCGCTTGGCAAGTATCTGGTTTGATTCGCAGAGAGGCAAACGCAGGAACAACAACACTTGTTGCTTCAACTGTCACGGCTATTAGCAATGTACCTGCTTGGACATTAGCATTATCAGCAGACACAACCAATGGTGGACTTGCAGTAACTGCCACAGGAGCAGCCGCTACCAATATCCGTTGGGTGGCTACCATACAAACCACAGAAACAAATTACGCTTAACCTAAAGGAAATATCATGGCAATCCAACTAGACCTCACACAATCACAATACGGCATCCCATTCTCAGGTGCTTACTTCCGCATAGCAACTGCGTCTATCAGTTACACACGCAATGCAGACAGTCGTCATAGCGTCATGCTAGATGTTGTTGGCTATGCAACCCGTCCTGAGAACGATGACACCCGTGATGTGGAATTCCGCAGATACCACTGCCCATTGAGTGAAGTTGAATCACAAACTGGTGCAACTTTCTTGGCTAAATGTTACGCATGGGTAATGTCCCAAGCTGACATGAATGGCTCTATTGGAGTTTAAATGACTCCTGAACTGCAAAAATACTACGAAGCTCGTTTTGAGATGATGTCTCAACAAGGGTGGAAAGATTTGATAGAAGATATTGACAAAATAATAGTATCTTTGAATAATATCTCTGTAATTTCTGATGAGAAAGACCTACAATTCAAAAAAGGT
>Ga0209087_1000224_pt1 | contig 36763 bp, 59 predicted proteins | sample S_130805_EF_Meta_FD_187321 | JGI IMG/M metagenome (GOLD analysis project Ga0209087, IMG submission 187321) | Freshwater microbial communities from Lake Simoncouche, Canada to study carbon cycling - S_130805_EF_MetaG (SPAdes) (version 2) | ecosystem: Environmental > Aquatic > Freshwater > Lake ... | reverse complement strand
GGTTCCGAGCCGACGAGTCTTTGTGCGAGTTGCTTAAAAAACCATATTGTAAAAAACTGATATAAAAAGCTTTATGAATAAAGACCAAAAATTCCCAACACTGATTCAGAAGAAAATCTCTGAACTAATTCCAGCATCATACAATCCCAGAACAATTTCTAGTGATTCCCTTGGAAGGCTCACAAAAAGCTTGCATGAGTTGGGGAATCTCCAGCCCATCACCTGGAACGCCAAGACAGGTAGAATTGTTGGAGGCCACCAAAGACTCAAATGTTATATGGCCATGGGTGTGGATGTTGTAGATGTCTGGGCAGTATGGCTGGATGAACAAAAAGAAAAGACAGCAAATATAGCTCTGAATAAATTGAGTGGAGAGTTTGACCTGCCACAACTCAAAGACCTAATTGAAGAACTGGACACTGGAGAGGTAGATTTGGACATTACTGGGTTTGGTGCCGATGAACTTGCTGACCTAATGGAGCAAGCACCACCAGAGGATGAGGACAAAAAAGCAGATGGTGAAAAATGCAAAGCCTGTGGCAGACCTTTGTGATGAATGAAGATTACCCTTCAGCAGTTAAGCTAGTTTATGATAAGACAAAAAGAGCTTTGCCAGAAATGGGGATATACTCCAGGACAAATTTCAAGAATGGTAAAAAGGGGAATGCCGTTGGAGTCAGAAGCTTCAGCCATGCGATGGAGGCTGGAGAACATGAAGATGCCAAAGAAACACGCCATTCCAGTAGAGCCAAGCCAAGAAAGCAATGAACAACCAGAACCAGATGCAATATCCAATGAGGATATTTCAGCAAGCACAAGCCTGGGAAGGGTTCTTAGGGCAGAAAGAATTGAGCTATCAGCGGCCAGCAAGGTTGGAAAAGCACTTAAAACAGACAACATATTCCAAATCAAAGCCGCAATCCATGCCCATAATGAAGCCAGGAAGGGCTATGAAGATGCCAAGAGATGTCATGAAGAGGAAAAGGCTAGGCTTCGACAAACACTTTCGGCAGACGAAGTTCAAGAAACTCTTTCTAAGTTCCTCTCTCAAATCCGTTCACTACTGGATGCTATGCCATCATCAGTTGCAACCAGGGCAAATCCAAGTGACCCAGAATGCTCTAAAAAAGCAATTCAAGATGCAGTAGATCAATTGATGATTACCATTCAGAAAACAGAAGATGAGGCATTCAAATGAATGAAAGTTTTTTATTACTATTGGTTGGCCTTGTTGTAGTGTGCATCCTTGGTTCTATTCTTGATGACATTCTAAAATGAAACGATCACCACTAAAAAGAAAGACACCGCTCAAGAGAGGTGGAAGGCTAAAGCCTGTTTCAAAGAAAAGAGCAAAGCAGAACAAGGTTTATTCTGCTGTGAGGCTTGAGTATCTTCAGCACAATCCACTATGTGAAAGATGTTGGAAAAAGGCAGATCAAATCCACCACAAAAGGGGAAGGTTTGGAGAGAGGCTTAATGAGAAAGAATTTTTCATGGCAGTATGCATGACTTGCCACAACTGGATTCACAGCAACTCAATTGAGGCATACTCAAAAGGCTACCTGCTGTTTAGATGAATGAAGCTTGTTCCTTTCATGAAGAGCTTCTTGATTCCCAAGAAGCAATTATCAATTTCAGAATGGTGTGAGCAGAGCCTGGTTCTTTCACCAAGAATCACAAACATACCCGGCCCCTATAGCACCAATCTTACACCCTATGTGAGGGAGCCACTGGAGGCTTTTGGGAATGATTCTGTGAGAAGAATTACCCTGGTGTGGGGAGCCCAGACATCCAAGACAACCACAATTCTTGCGGGGCTTTCCTACAGGCTGGCAGTTGAACCATGCCCAGCACTTTGGGTAATGCCATCTGAAGCACTGGCAAGATCATTCTCTGAAACCAGGTGGTTGCCAATGGTGGATGATTGCCCTGTGCTGGCAAAGGAAAAGCCAGAGAATACAGACAAAATAAAGATACTCGAACAGCACTTCAGAAAGATGAGCCTTTGGTTTGTGGGCTCAAACAGCCCAGCCAATCTTTCCTCTAGGTCGGTTTCACTTTTGATGCTCGATGAGGTTGATAAATTTTCTGACGGCACAAACTCAAAAGAAGCTGGGGCATTGCAGTTGGCAGAAGCCAGGGTTGCAACCTATCCAAATCACCTGGTTGTTTCTACCAGCACACCAACCACAGCAGATTCAATCATCTGGGCAGAGTGGCAAAAGGGAGATATGAGGTTTTTCTTTGTTCCATGCCCCCATTGCGGCCACAAACAAAAACTTATTTGGGAGAGGGTGAAGTGGGATGAAAAGGCAAAGCTGGAAGATGGTGTCTATGATTTTGGGATTGTGAAAAATTCAGCCTATTATGAATGTGAAAACTGCCAGAAGCCAATTAGGGATGGCCACAAAACAATGATGCTGAGGGATGGTGAGTGGAGGCCAACCAACCCCAAGGGTGAACCAGGCAGAAGGTCGTATCATTTGAATGGCCTATATCCACCATGGGTAACCTTTGGAAGCCTTGCAGTTAAGTTCTTACAAGATAAGCATAGTGGAATCATAGGGCTACAGGACTTTGTGAACAGGGTTCTTGCAGAGCCATGGATGGAGCACGACCAAGAGAGGGTGGAGATTGTCCCAGGTAAATATAAACTTGGGGAAGTGAACATGGGTGAAAAGCTTGTCATGGCCTGTGATATTCAAGAGGCCGGCGGCTTCCATGCTTGGTGTGTTGTGAGGGCTTGGGATATGGACGGCAAAAGCAGATTGGTATGGGCTGGAAGGCTTGAAACCTGGGGAGACATCAAAGCCAAGGCAGATGAGTTCAATGTTGAGCCTAAAGCAGTGTTCATTGATTCTGGTGACCAGACTCGTGATGTTTATTTGCATTGTTGCCAATGGGGCTTTATTGCCCTGGTTGGTTCAGATAGATCAAGTTTTTCAGAGATTGTGGGTGAGCAAAGAGTTCAAAGACCTTATGCCAGAATTGCAAATGGAGACCCATTCAGTGGTAAGAATGTTGGCTCTAGGGAAGGCTGGAAATGGAAGCTTTGCCCAGTTTGGAGGTGGTCAAACCCAGCAATCAAGGACATCTTGGCAAACCTTCTAAAAACAGACGGCTTCATTGCAGAGGACACACCAGAAGTCTGGAAAGTTCACATCTCATCTGAAACCAAGGTTGAGGTTAAGAACCCAATGACAGGAAGAACCAGGAGGGTGTGGAAGCAGATAGGCAAGCATAACCACTTACTTGATTGTGAATGCATGGCCGTTGTGGGTGCGGCCTTACATAAGAGGCTGAAGATCATGCCCGCAGGCTTGACAGAGGAGATTGAACATGGCGAAGGGTGATTTTATTGGTTTGCCCATTGCCACCTTAAATTCCCTGCGTGATAAGTATATTACTTGCTTGGAGGCAATTGCGGTGGCAGGTGCAAGTTATTCTATTGCTGGAAGATCATTCAGCAGAGCCAATCTATCTGAGGTGAGAGAGATTATTGCAGAATTGACTATTGCAATTCAATCTGCATCTGGCACAAGAATCAGAACCACCTATGCAAAATTCGGCCCATGAAGCTTAAGCAGACATTCCTGGACAAGCTTGTTTCGTTTGTAAATCCCCAGGCAGGGGTTCAAAGGCTGATGGCTAAAAAAGCCCTTACAAAGTTTGAATATGATGCAGTAAAATACACCAGGGAAAGGCGTGGGCCGAGCAATCTATCTGGTGCAGAGGACTATAGATCAAATTATGATCGTGTAGAACTGATGAAGAGGGCAAGAGACCTGGCTGAAAACAATGGCCTTGTTCGCTCCATCTTGATGAAGTTTGCAAGCCATGTTGCATCAAATATCACATACCAGGCCAGGACAGATAAGCCCAAGGTAAATACTGAAATTGAAGCCTATTGGAATCAGTGGTTTGAGAATTGTGACCTATCAACCAGACATACAGGCTCAACCCTTATGCAGGTTGCAACCATGTCCATGCTCCGAGATGGAGATTTTCTTTTTGTATTGGTCAGAGATAAAGATGGAGACTTGAGGCTCCAGGGAATTGAATCTGATAGACTCGGCGACCCTTACAAAACTTATACAAGCTTGGAGCTTATTGGCGGTATTCACATTGATAGGGGAACTGGTGCTCCTACTGCTTATGATATTTATAATCGTAGCATTGGAGATTTTTATACATACCAGGCAACTATTCCAGCAAGCCAGGCATTCCACTACTTTGACCCACTTAGGATTGACCAATACAGAGGTGTGTCTGCTTTTCATACAGCCATCAATGATGCCACTGATATTTATGACATTGTGAACTTTGAAAAACTGGCCGCAAAGGTTGCCAGTTCACAGAGCGCAGTTGTGAAGAGGTCGAACAACAATGCCTCTGACCTTAGTGCATTAACCACAGAAGAAAACTTTGATAATCAACAAATTAAGTTGGAATCAATGGAATCTGGAAAGGTTAGTTATCTTGAGCCTGGAGAGGACATTATTTTCCCAGACGGCCCCAGCAGACCCAGTGGAGCCTTTGCAGAGTTCCATAAAATTTTGCTGAGAAACATTTGCATGGGACTTGGAATCCCATACTCCTTTGCTGTCGACCCATCTGCCATGTCCGGCCCCACAGCCAGGCTTGAAATGCAACAGGCTGGAAGAACCTTCAACAGATACCAGAAGCTTCTCAATGATAAGGTTCTTAGCCCAATCAAGAACATTGTTATTGCTGATGCTGTAGCCAGGGGAATGATCAGTGGGAATGGAGCCAAAACAACCAAGGGCTTTTTTAACTTTGGAGCCAATGTATCTATCGACCTTGGACGGGAGTCGGCATCAGCTATTGCAGAGTTCAAGGCTGGACTGAGAACTGCTTCAGATATTTACTCCGAAAGGGGTATGGATGTTGAGGCCGCCTTTAGGGCAAGAGCCATTGAGACCAAGATGATTCAAGACCTGGCAAAGGAATATGGAGTTCCAGCCCAGGCAGTTTCTGAAATTCTGCTTCCTACAGGCCAGCCAGTGCAACAAGGCCAACCAGGGCAAACAACCCAAGATGGTCAGCCAGTGGCAGGGCAAGAGGATGTTATTGGCCAGAGCCTCAATGGAGCCCAGGTTGCCTCTCTTATCAATGTTATCAATGCAGTTGCGGCTGGTGCATTGTCCAAGGAGGGTGCAGTTTCAGTTATCACAGCCGCATTCCCAACTATTTCAAGGGAACAGGCCATCGGAATTGTTGCTGGTGTGCAGTCTGGAAAAATCATTCCAACCACAGAAAAAGAAAAACAAGCCGCCCAGGATGGTCAAAAGGATGAAGGCCAGGGAGGAGCTCCAGTTCCAGAAATACCAAAAGCCCCAGTTCCTCCAACAGGCCTGGAAGAATTAAAATGCCCACTACCAACTCAAGATATAAAGCTTAATTTAGAGAACAGACAGACAGCAGTTGATAAAGCTAACTACGGGCCAGCCAATCCAAATGAACCAAATGAGGACTACTGGGAGGCAAAGGCCAATGAGTTCCAGGGTGATGTTGCAACAGCAAAGAAAATGCTTTGTGGTAATTGCGCCGCATTCAATCAGACCAGCAAGCTACTGGGTTGCATTAAAAATGGAATTGGTGAAGATGCAAATGAGGTGGCACTTGGTGGAGACCTTGGATATTGTGAAATTTTTGATTTCAAATGTGCGGCTAAAAGAACCTGCGATGCCTGGATTGTTGGCGGGCCAATTACAGATAAAAAAAAAGAAACTCAACAAGCACTAGCTAGCCTAAACAAGCAAGAGCTTAAAATGCTCATTGCTGGGATGATGGGTGGGATTGAGTTAGGCAAGTATGATGGTATTGATTTTACCCCACCACAGGGAGCCAGTGAGGCCGCTAAAAGGGCTTTGGATGTAAGGGAAGGGAAATCAGCCAGCCAAAAGGGAATGACAGCTGTAGGCATAGCCAGGGCGCGGGATTTGATCAATGGGGTCAAGTTCTCCCCAGATACAATCCGCAGAATGAAGGCATTCTTTGATCGCCATGAAGTCGATAAGAAGGGTGAAACCTGGGATGAGCAGGGCAAGGGCTGGCAAGCCTGGAATGGATGGGGTGGTGATGCTGGCTATTCCTGGGCAAAGAAAGTGGTTGGCCAGATGGAGTCAAGGGACAAGAACCTTTCAGAGCCACAAGAGACAACAGAATTTGTTGCAGAAGCAAATCTTAACCCGTGTGGAATGAAGGATGATGGAACTTTTGATGATGAGAATAGCTGTGCAAATGGCTATGGAAGGCCAAAACTTGTTGGTGGCTATAAGCCAAAACGCCCAGGTGGAAAGATTCCACCCAAGCCAGTTAAGCCAACACCAGTAAAGCCAACACCAACAGGAACAAAGCCTAAGCCACCACTTCCACCACCCCCACCACCACTTCCTCCACCTGGTGGGAAAAAGCCAACAGATGAAAAGAAGTCTAAATTTCCAAACTCAAAAAAGGACTATGACAGCAAGGAAAGGGCATCTCTCGAATCAGCCATTAAAGGCAATCAAAAGGAACTTGATTCAGTAAGACAAGCAGTTATCAAGAAGTCAGAAGATACACTAAAAGAAATAGATTCTGCAAAAAATAATATTACTGAATCACAAAAACAATTAGAGGAACTTAGGGCAAAAGCAAGACCCCTAAGAGACAAGGCCGTGCAATATAGAGAAGCAAAAGATGTAAAGAATTATCTTGAAACACAAAAAACCCTAGATGTTGAATACGCAAAAATTAACAAACTAGAGCAAAACATTGAAGAGCAAGAAAAGAAAATAAAAACAGAAAACGAAAAAGCCAGGCAAATTGGATTTTCTGAAATCAAAAAAGATATGCTGGCCGTAAATAAACAGGATGGATTCTCACCAGAGCAATTAGCAAAGGCAACTCAAGAGCTAAAAGAAAAACAACAATCAGCAATTGTTAATGATCGTAAATCTATAAAAGATAGCACCATTCAATATGTTAAGGAAAGAAGAGATGAGGCACAAGGAGCACTAAGAGAGATATGCAATCCAAACATTCACACTGAATCACTAACAAGACCGGTTACATATTGGAATGAGAAAAGAGCAGATTCAACTGCAACAATAGTGCAGTTTGTAGATGGAACAAGAAATTCAACAGGTGGTGGAATAAGGGTTAGTATAGAGACACCGACAAAAACCTATATGCATGAATATGGGCATCAAATTGAAGATGGAAATGCAGAAGCAAAAGACCTTTGCACGGAATTTCTTAATAAGAGAACTGCTGGTGAAAAGATTCAAAAGTTCCAAAAGACAATGCCAGGCTACGGCTACAAAAGATATGAGAAGGGTTCAGCAGATGGATTTGGAAAGGCTCACGCAGAACTTTTTCCAGAATTTGATACAAATAACCGTGCATATTATACTGGCAAGAGATATGATGATCAACCATTTGGAGCAAGTTCAAAGTATATTGGAGCAACAGAAGTTTATTCCATGGGAATGGAATTGCTTCACAGGAACCCAGCAAAGTTTGCCAAGGTTGATCCAGAGTGGTTTGATCTAGTTACTGGAATTGCAACTGGAAGATTGCTAAAGAAAACAAGGGGAATAGAATAATAACTATTATGATCAAAATTTTTGCTATTTTTTATGATGATGAGAAAACATTGATAACCATAGATGATGAGGGTATTTCAATTGATTCTAAATATGATCAAATTATTAAGCTTATAAACTCAGTATATGATCGGGCTATTAAAAATTATGGGCCGTCAGATGGCTTCTTTGGTAAATACCTAGCAATGCAGTTAGATAAGTATGGGGCAGAAATAGTAGAAGTATCAGATACAGAAGAAGAAAAAGCAAAAGAAGACGCAGTCTATTAGGCTTTGGGCTTTGACATAATGTGGGCTTTTATGCCCCTGCCCCTACCTAGTGGTGATGAGTCCGAACAGGACTTTGTTTCTCGATTCATGGGAGATGAGGAAGCAATAAGCAAGTTCCCAGATGAGACTCAAAGGGCGGCCGTGGCCTACAGCACTTACAGGGATGAAGAGGAAATGGAGTCTGGTGATTTTGGCGGGGTAAGCATTCTAGAGATTGGCGAGGCCAAGGGGCACGATTTATTTGTGGACAAGGTAAGCCTTGAGAAGGCTATGGAGATAATGAACAAGGCTCCCAATGGGGTTAAGGTTAAGATGAACCACGGTTCTGGATTGGACGCAGTCGTTGGCTTTGCAAAGAATGCCAGGATTGATGGCAATAAACTAGTTGCAGACCTAAAGCTTTTGAAGAGTAGCCAACATTATGGATTGATTAAAGAGATGGCAGATGAGGCTCCAGACCAGTTTGGAATCTCCCTGGCATTTGTGAATGAGAGTGAGTCAATCAATGGCAAGGACTATATCAGACCCCAGAGCATTGCCTCTGCTGACCTGGTTTCCAGCCCTGCGGCAACTAATGGATTGTTTGAGGAAATAGTCAAGTTTATGGAAAAGGTTAAAGAATTTAGATGCTGGGATGGTTATAAGCCAGCAAAGGGAGTTAAGCCCTATGAATCTGGTTCTTGCGTAAAAGCAGAAAAGAAACTCGGCTATATGGCCGGAGGTAAGCCAATCCCCGTCGATCTGCCCAATGCAGTTGTTGAAGGTGATGGTTTGACAAAAGAAGGAGAAACAATGGAAAACAATTATTCTAAAGATATCGAGGATATCAAGGTTCGCCTAGCGGCCATTGAAGATTCGATGAAACCCAAAAATGAAAAGATGGCTGAAGTGCCTGTGGATGAGCAAGCTGTTGTGGAAGATAAGGCAGTTGCAGATGGCGCAAAAGCTGAAGGTGAATCTGTTGAAGAGGAAAAGCAAGAAGAGGCAATGAGTGAAGTGGTGAAGAAAGTTCTTACCCAGTTTGGCATCAAGCCCATTCCTGCGTCTCCTGCTGTTGAGGTTGCCCTTGAAAAGAAAGAGGAGCCAAAGAACTTTGAAGAGCTTGTTTCTGGTCATTCGGAATACAAGACTTCGAAGCTGAAGGCCATGAAGGCCGTCATGCTTTCCAACCCAAAAGAATATGCTGAGGCTCTTAGCCGCGGCATTAAGAACATCTAACAAAAGGATAAATAGAAATGAGCACGCAAATTGATAATGGGTATCGGACTTTCTCAACATCGTCCGCTATCTCTGCTTATCGCATGGTTCAGCCTTCTACCGTCACTGCTGGTGGCGTTGATGTGGCTGTAACTGGTGCGACCAAAGCTATTGGTTCAACCCTTGAAGATGTGGCGGCTAATGGTTATGTGACCGTGAAGCTGTTCCATCCTACCTTCTTCGCAACCGTGAGTGGCGTGGCCGCTGTGGGTGATGTGATGAAATTCGATGCCGCTGGCCAAGTTACCACTCTAGCGGCAAACCTTGTTACTGCTGGAATCGCCCTGGAAGCCGCTACTGCGACTTCTGCTGTGATTGAAATTGCAGTGCCAATGTTCTAACCCATAACCAAGAAAGAATAATAATACAATGAGTTTTATTTCTGGTGGCACAACCATTCGGGCCGATATCAACCAGGCGTTGATCGAGGCTCCCAACACCGAGACTGGCTTGATCGGAGCAGAGGTTCTTCCTTTGCTTCCCGTCCCTGCCAAGAGCGGACAATATCTCAAAGTTCAGCTTGCCCAGGCTGATCTGTTGAACAATGATTCTAAGCCCCGCGCGGCCGCTTCTGATTACGCTCGTGCTGTTCGTGCATTTGGCACTGACACCTACGACACGATCGAATATGGCCTCGAAGAGCTAATTGATGATGGTTTCCGCGCAGATGCTGACAGGTTTTTTGATCTCGAAGCATCGTCTGCCCGCTTCCTCCTTCGCCAAATTAAACTTGGCCATGAGAAGCGTGTAAGCGATATTCTGTTTGCTGGAACTACCCCATTCACAACTGCTGACCAGAGTGCAATCTCTGCCTACACCAATGCGAATCTTTCCAACATTGATGTAGCTGGTGACGTTGCTGGTGCTCGCACTGAGTTGAATAAACTTGGTTATGAAGCCAACACGATCATCATGTCTGCCCCTGTGTTTGAGCGTATCCGCCGCACAACTAAACTCCAGAACCAGTTCTTTGGTGTTGTTTCTGACACCAAGGGCCGTCTGCTGAGTGAAGCCGAAATTGCCGCCGCCCTTGGGGTGGAGCGGGTTTTGGTTGGTCGGGCCGCAATCAACTCTGCTAACAAGAACAAGAGCTACTCTGGTGGGTTCATTGTTCCCAACACGCAGATCATTGTTGCCAATGTGCAGAGTGGTCAGTTCACTGCTGGTGGAATTGGTCGCACCCTGGTGTGGTCGGCTGATGCCCCTGGTGGTTTTGTTTCTGAAAGCTATCGTGATGAAGCCCGCCGTAGCAACGTTCTCCGTGTTCGCATGAACACCAGTGAGAAACTGATTGATGCTAATGCGGCCGTCCGCATCACCACAAGCTTCGCCTAAAAACTGCTGTTGGTGTGTTCCTAGTGGGGGCTGGAGGGATAAAACCTTCCAGCCCCTACTTTTTTGACAGCACCATAACATTATTATGCCAGACCCAACAACTTCAGTTGCCTACTATTCTCAACTTTCTCATGCATCCAGACCTGGAAGCAGGTATAGCTCAACTACTGCAAGTGCTACCACTGGTTCATTTGCTGGCCTTGTTGCCGTGACTGATACTCGTTTCTATGGCCTCACATCGTCTGTTACTGGAATGAGTGGCTTTGCAAGCACGACCATCGGCTCCGCTACAACCATCCCCGCTGGAAGTTATTTACCGGGTGATGTGTCCTCGTTCCAGTTGCATACTGGCCTAGTCCTAGCCATCGGGAGCTAAACAATGCCCAAGTTGGGTTATGGATATGCCCATTATTCGGGAACTTCGTCTAGCCTACCTAGCGACATTTCTGGATTAAGTCTTTGGCTCAAGGCAGATGCTGGCGTTACAACTGAAAAATTTACATATAGTTATATATCTAAAATTGTATTGAGTGGAGGAGATGGGGCCGGAACATATAATGCCTCTAGTGTTCCCACTTGGAACTTTCAATATAATTCACCAAATAATTATAGTTTGGGAGCGATAAATTGGATTGCTGAAAATGGTGCATTTTACCTAGCAATAGGTGGTATCTGGGCAAGAATTATATCCTACGATGGAGTGGTTTGGTATCAGGATCAGGTAGAATATACACCACCAACAATAAGCGGGGTTAGTGGTGGACTTGAAGATGCAAATGGACAATATGGCTATGCGGGTCAGCCATCGGAATTTGATTTTATAAGAGATAGTGGAGATTATCGCTTTACAATAAGCGGGAGTATCGAAAACTTTAATTTATATGCATATAATCTTTCAACAGAAGAACCTTTAGGAGTTATAGCATCTTGCACAAACGGAGTGTGGACTCCAAGTGGAATAACTGGATCTGTGGCATACACGCCATCACAAATTCCAACTGCAAGTGTGACAATTTCAAGTGTTGAAATAAGCCAGATAACCCAATGGAATGATCAGAGTGGCAACAATAAAAATGCCTTACCAGAATCTTACAATCCGTCAATAAATGTTGCAAATTCAAATCCAACTTTTGCATCTAGCGTGGTGAATGGGAAACCCGCTATTTATTTTGGCGGAAACCAATACCTAAAAACTGCAAATATATTCAATGGAACCACCCCAAGAACAATGTTTGCTGTTTATTATGTAAATGATATATATTCAGTAAATGCGATTTGTGGAATTGCAAATGAATACGGCGTTATTGAAGGAACAAATTTTGAACTATATGCAAGATCAGACTTGAATTCTAATCCTTATTTTTCCTCAAATACTTACGATTTAACTGGCCCGTCTTTTCAGTCTAATATATGGAGACTTGCATCGGTGGATTATAATGGAACAACAACAAATCTTTATAGCAATGGTTCACTAGCAAATAGTGGAAATTTATCCATAAATACATCCAACTCATCTTTTTTTATTGGTAGTGATTATTATACGATCAACCCACCCCAAAGAACTTATTATGGTGGGTATATCTGTGAAATTTTAGTTTATAATAAGGCACTATCAAAAACGGAGCGTCAGCAAGTCGAAGGCTATCTAAACGCCAAATACGCCATCTATTGACACTCTTTCCCTAGAAATCCTATGTTAATTGGAAACACAAGAATTGGTGGTATTGGCTCCCTATCTGTTAACAATACCTACGATGCAGATGCCCTTAATTATCTCACCGCAGTAGAGGCCGCCGATGGACAAGCCTTGGAAAACTCTGTTAAGATTGCCATCAATACTTTTGTTAAGGGATGCAAGACTGACGGCACTTGGTCTGCATTAACTAACGCTTGCATTATGGCTGGGGCAAGAACTATTGCTGGTGCTATTGTTCCATTGAAAGGTATTGCCCCAACAAATAACAATTTTGTTAGCGGTGATTATAATAGAAAAACAGGATTGATTGGGGATAACTCAACAAAATCATTAGTAACTCAATATAATAATTCGTCCATTCCAACAGATAATGACCATATTTCTTGTTATGTAACACAATCTCCAACTATCGGTGCGGTTGCCAAAGTGTTTGCCGGAACTCCAACTGGTACTGGTGGGAGAATTTGGCTACGATGCGGCACAGACTCCTCATTAAATATAAAAAATAGAACATCGTCTTCTACTGGAATAAGTATTGCGGGTGAAGGGACTACACTTGGATTTAAAGGGCATTCAAGAAATTCTTCGACAAATACAATTATTCGTAGCTCACAAACAAATACAACAGACGCAACAGCCTCGGTCGCTTCAACTTCCTTTTTAATTACGATATTCGTTGGTATTAGTGCAGGGTATTCCGATGCAAGAATGTCTTTTTATTCGCTAGGAACAGACATTAACCTAGCACTTTTAGATACTCGAATAACCACCCTAATGACCACACTAAACGCTTTACTTTGACCTAAAAATAACCACTCTTGAAATCCTCAATGAAACACAAGCTTTCAGTCTATTTAATTTCTGGAAATGAGGAAGCCTACATTGCCAGGTGCCTGGAGTCATTTAAGCCCATGGCAGAAGAGTTTATTGTTTGCATCTCTAGAGGGAACCTTGAGGCAGATAAAACAGAAGAGATTGCATTGGCTCACGGTGCTAGAATTGTTCATTATAAAAATAAAAACTCTGATTGGAATCATATAGATGACTTTGCCTCTGCCAGGAATACAGCCCTGGAGGCTTGCAAAAATGAATGGGCTTTGTGGGTAGATGCTGATGATGTAATGCAACCAGGAGCAGAAGCCCTGGTAGATAATGCCATTGAAGAAGCCAATAAAAGAGGGGCAGATTTAATTGCATTCAGATACGATGTCCAAAATGCTGGTCTTATACCATTGAGGGAAATGGCCAGCAGAAAGGGCAAGTGCAAGTGGAAGAATAGGGTTCACGAGGCTTTAGTTGCCAATGAGCCAGATAAGCTTTTTGGGGTGGATAAAGTGGTTAGGATTCACAAGCCCCATGGATACAAAAAGACTTCAGCAGACAGAAATCTTACAATCTTAAAAGACACCCTGGAGCCAGCCCCAAATTCTCTTTATTATACCCAGCAAGAATACTTTCTTTCAATGAACTTTGAGAAGTGCCTGGAGTTTGGTGAAATGGCCTTAATGTTCAAAGATCTTGATGACACTTTAAGATACGATGTTCTTTGCAATATGGGCAGATGTGCAAAGCCAGAGAACAGGCTGAAATATCTTGGACAGGCAATTACACTCCAGCCAGACAGAAGAGAGGCACACTACTGGACAGCATTGGAGTATGCTGGCAGAGGGCAATGGATTAAGGCTTGGGGTTCAGCCAGGGCGGCCATGAGCCTACCCAGGCCATCCTCACACTACTGGAACCAGGTTGAGGCAATCTATGGCTGGCAATCAATGGACTTATATGAGACTGCTTCAGCTTGTGTTGGGAAGGCTGATGAGGTTGCCAAGATGAAAAAGCTAAAGCCAGCCCCCAGAATCACCATTGTTCATGCAACCAGGGGAAGGCAACAATTGGCATGGCAAAGAAGGTTCCAGTGGCTTTCAGCGGCTGAAAAACCCATGGAGGTTGAGTGGCTTTTCATGGTAGATCATGATGACCCCATTGATTACACCCCACACCAGGCTATTAGATGCAATCCTGGTGGCATTATCAATGCCTGGAACCAGGGGGCAAAACTGGCCAATTCAGACATCATTGTGCAGATGTCCGATGATTGGGCTCCACCAAGACACTGGGATGCCTCTATTTGCTCTTTAATTGGCTCTAAAACCACCGATCAAGTCTTGGCAGTATCAGATGGCTATAGGTCAGACAAGCTACTCTGCATGGCCATTCTAAACAAAAAGAGGCTTGAGACCCAGGGTGGATGGCTATTCCATCCAGACTACCAGCAGTCAGATGGGCTGTATTCCGATAACGAGTTCACAGAAAGAGCTTATGCCGACCAAGTTGTTATTGAGGCAAAGGACTTGAAGTTTGTTCATGAGAACCCAATCCACACTGGGAAAGAAGCAGACCAGCAACTTGTCCACCACAACAAACCAGAATTTTATGAGAAAGGTAAAGCCATCTACGACAGAAGGAAGGCAAGCAACTGGGCATAAATATGAAAGAAGTAAGCTTTGAAGATTCATTTGGCAGGGCATTAGCAAGGTATAGCTATGGCCTGGATGTTGGCTTGGAGATTGGTGGTGGAACTGGAGATGGCTCCACCCAATGCATCAGAACTAAAAAGCTTTTCTCTATTGAAAACCATCCAGATCGCATTGGCCGTCACAGGATGAACCTGGAGGCAAGGGGTGGAGTATCAGTGCAAGGCACAGCAGTTGTTTCAAATATGTGGATGAACAATGCTGATGTAGAGGAATTTTACAGAACCACAAAAACTAATCTAAATGCATACCCACTTGAGCAGGTTTTGGGATGGCATGATGAGTGTATGGAAACTGCCAAACCATATCAAACCAATGCCATTGAGGACATTCACTTTGATCACAATGTTCATTTCAACTTTGTGCTTATTGATGGTTCACCATTCTCTGGTGAAGCAGAACTTAGGTGTGTAAGACCATTCTTGCCACATAATTCAATCATTGCCTTGGACGATACAAACGACATTAAGAACTGGACAAACTATCATAAACTAAAAGGATTCTCCAAATTGCTTTGGGAGGATTGGTCGGTGCGGAACGGAGCCGCCATTTTTGAATTGTGCTGACAATCTTTACCATCGTTCTCAATGGGATGCCTTACATAAATAGGCATCTTGATGAGTTCAAGAAGCTAAAGATTCCTTGGCAATGGCGTATTGTCGAGGGAGTTTCAGAACCCCTAGGATGCACCCGCTGGTGCAAGCAAGTTCCAGACAAATATCACAAGAACTTTATGAGCGTGGACGGAACGCACGAATATCTAAATAGCATTAACGAACCAAATGTTTCGGTTTATTGGCAAGCCAAGTCATTCCCAGGAAAGCTGGCCATGATTAAAGAGGCTTTGAGTGGTGTGGAAAAAGGTGTGGTTATGGAAGTTGATGCTGATGAAATCTGGAGGGCAGACCAGCTTGATGCAATCTATGGGCATTTGAAGGGATGTGAGGAAGGCATGGCAATGCAGTTTCATTGTAATTACTATGTTGGGAAGAACAAAAAGGTTGTGACCAAGGAGGGTTTTGGCTCCAACTGGTATGAATGGTTTAGAGCTTGGAAGTGGGGAAATGGCATTGAGTTTGTTAGCCATGAGCCACCCAAACTAAATGTGAATGGACTAATGATTCCCAGGGGAATGACTGAGGCTTGGGGGCTAACCTTTGACCACTTTGCCTATTTCACCAGGGAACAGGTGCAGTTTAAGGAAGATTTCTATGGATATAAGGGGCTTGTTGAAGGATGGGAAAAGCTACAAGAAACCAAGGGGCCGGTAAGGCTTGCAGATTATATGCCATTTGTAGCAGACAGGAGTGTTGTTGATGATACAGCCTAGAACTATAAAATATAGCCAGAGACTTGGGGATGTGCTTAGATGCCTTCCAGCTTGCAAGTATTTGGCAGACCAAGGGCACGAGGTGTTCTTTGATTGCTTTGCCCAATATCATGGTGTCTTTGAAATGGTTTCTTATGTGAAGGCCGGCCATAGACAAGGACTTACAATTGACCTAGAGGTTTGGCCTTCAAGATATGAGGAATACAGGAAATCAAGAAAGCCATGGCATGACTTTGTGTATTCTCATCATTCCATTAAGGATGCAGACAGAACAAGCATTATTTTAGATAATTTGGACAAATCACCAGCAGAAGGGCTTCCAGAAGAGTTTAATCTTATTGCACCTTTTGGTGTAAGCCAGGGAGATAGAAGGAATCCCATTGAGATTATTCAAGATGTAGTAAGTGAATTAGGCACAGATAATACAATAATTTTATGCCCACCAGGCTCCCATCAAATCCATGGCATCAGAACCTATACGGCACCAACCATTGCAGACATGGCAAAAGCCATAAGGGATGCCAAGGAATTTATTTGCATCAACTCAAGCCCAGCAGTAGTTGCTTCGGCAGTTAGGCTTGGAAAGGAAACTAGGCTATATGGTCAAAGAAATGAGTTTGTTCAAGATAACATTCATCACTTTGATGGCCTTGTTATTGTATAATTGACATAAGTTTAGGTCTGTGGGTGGCTCAATTCAAACTTCCTATTTCAGCACAGATTTGAACTACATGATCATAGATATGTGGCAATCTGTCACTGGTCTTGGCTCAAGTGCTGTTTCTGCCAGCGTCACTGACTTGGCAGTGTCATCTGAATTAGATGTGGGTGGAGATGTTTTTAGAATCACACAAAGTGTTGTTGTGTGTGCATCCATGATTTCTGCCCCTGTAATTGGAAACCTTTGCACGGTGTCTGGTATTGAAAGGATGATTGCTGGATTCTCACAATCCACAGATGGCCTTTCTTATACAATAGACATGGCAGAGATTACAACCTAAAGCCATGGCATCCATTGAAAGAGAGGTTGAGAATGGGCTTCTCAATGCTGTCTCTGCTGTAACTGGATTGAATGCCTACACAAGTGAAAGAGGGGATGCAAGACTTCTGCCTAATATGGTGGCTCAAGCACAGATTGGCTCTGAGGTTCTCGGCCCGTTCACAGGTGTTTTTAGCGTGCCAGCAACCATTACCTATACAGCCAGGGCAGACTCAATAACCAGGGTGGCATTCGATGCAAAGTTCCAAGACATCATGAACCAGCTTTACAGAGCTCCAGACCTGCCAACTTACATGACAAATGTTTCAAGCATCTCTGTCTATGTTGCTAAAGTAACAAGTGAAAGCCCACAGATCATTGCTCAGAATAGAACCTGGTCAAAAACAATCACACTGGACATCAGTGCTACAGCTAAAAAATGAGCCAATCAATCCAGCTTAACCTTGAGAATGCCGTTGCAAGCATTCTGTCTAGTGTGTCCAATGTTAATGTTTATACTGCTAATCGTGTTGGGGCTAGGCTTTACCCATTTGTTACCATCCAAGCATCCATTAACTCTCAGCTTCTTGGGAACTATACTGGTGTTTATGATTTGAATGTCATGGTGAACTACTCAGACACTGCTGATAAAATCAGCCAAGAGGATTTTGATTCAAAGTATTGCGATGTTTTTAATGCATTCTATGAGCAAACCCCAACCTTGGTGGTCAAGATTCAGAATTTAATAGCCAACACAAAAGTATTCATGGCCAGGATTGTTAGCCAGACACCATCTATAAGAACAGATAAGGATGCATGGCAAAGAGGCTTAACACTGAATATCTATGCAACACCACAATGATGGCTTTGATATTCATATTTATTTCTGGAATTATATGTTCCTGCAGTCCAATTCAAGTGACAGATACCCAATCAACCAAATACCCCAATACCCCAACCATGGGAGATGTTGAGAGAGCTTCTGCTGGAACCCTATGAGCAGTGATGTTGATTGGTCTAAAATCTCTGATGAAGAGAAAATTGGTGCGTTATCTTATCTTTTTGATGAAGGATTCATTGAGGCTTACCAGGATGAAAGTGGGGAATGGTTCATCAAGGTTACAGAGCCAGGTTCAAGGCTATGAGTGAGAATGACTCTAGCGAGATCAAGGAGCGCCTTGCCAGGATGGAGGAACGCCAAAAGAATATCTCATCAATGCTGGAAATGAGCCTTTCTAGATATGCAGACCTTGTAAACAGAGTGAGTGTATTAGAGATATTGAAGCACAGGATGCTTGGAATGGTTGCTGTATGTGGATTTCTTTTCACTATTGGATGGGAAATAATTAAGAGCAAATTTCTAACTAAACCCTAACTTGACATAAAGGAGACATTACTATGCCCGCAACGACAATTGGACAACCCGGATTGGTTTTCGGGGCAACCACTGAAGGTATTGGATTGATTCAAAGCTTCAGTGAAACACGCAACATTGAGAAGAATGAAATTCGGAACCAAGCTGGCGACATCGTTGGTATCGCATTCTATAATGCAACCACTGGATATAGCCTCTCTGTTGCAGTGACTGGTTCCTATGCTGTAACTGCTGGTGCCGCTCTGGCCGCCCTGGCCAATGCCACTACAAGCAGTGGAACCCTCCGCATTGACTCCATCACAATTAACAAGAGCAATGATGCCTTTGTTACCCTGGACATCAGTGCCACTGGATACCCTAACGTAAGTTAATTAAAGAATACTGGGTTCAATCCCCAGAAAATGAAATCCTAAAATGGAAGGCCATACTTACTGGGGAACCACAAATCTCAAGGTTGCTTCTGCTGTTGCGGCTTTTGGTGCAAAGCCAAGACCCGTCGATCCTGTTACAAGGGTGATTAAAGATGGACAGCAACAAGTAACATTCTGGTTTATTTCTGATGGCAATGGAGACATTGCAAGGAAAGAAATGGAGAGAACATGGGCAGATATGCAGTCTGATCAAGAATCTCCAATTAGATATGTTAGGGCGGCTCTTGAGAATCGAGAGACCTGGCTTGGTCTTGTGAAGCGTGCAGAGCCAATTAGAGTTATTCAAATGGGTGGGCAAACCCTCATGGTGCCAGAGAATGCCAGCCCAGAAAGAAAGAAGGCACTTTTAAGACATATATGAACGACATCCTAGAAGAAGCATTAGAATCGGCTTTTGTGGCTCCACAAAGGCAGTTCAAGGGAGAATCTCTTGCACCATATACAGAGGGCTCCAGGCTTCTAATGATACAAGCCAGGAGTGATGAGGACTCAACCCCATTCTTTGTATGGTCTTTTGTGTTTCTGCATATTCAACTCCAGAAGAATAGGAAAGAAGCAATCAGACTCTGCTGGAACAAGGAATTATTTAGAGAAACTATTCTTGATTGGATTTCAGACAAAACTGAGACAGATAGGGAAAATGCAAGCAGTCTTGTTGCATCTATTCTTGATGAGGCAAACAAGGGACAGGTTGAGCCAATCCCTGCACCAGGGGCAACAACCCAGGGAAACTGACCCCGCCAACGGGCATAGCGGCTTCTGTATTCTCGTTGGCACAAAGGACAGGCTGGAGCATTGATTACATTATGTGGGAGCTTCCAATTAGCTTATTCCACCAAGCAAACCATGTTCACCTGTGGATGTCTGGAGTTAAGTTGAGAAGGAGGGGCTATTTGAAGGCTTCAAGCATTAAAGACCTTGAAAAACAATTAGGCTTATGAGCTTCAAACTAGATACCAGACAATTTGAAAGAAGGTTGGAGCAATATGTTCCATTGGCCAGGAAAGACATAACCAATGAGCTTAATAGGCGTTCAGCCAATATCCTCATGAAGGCCATTGTTAATACAGAAAAGGCCAGCCTTGGGGCTCTAAGGTCGTTCTTCTCTAGGACTGCAACGGTGATGAGGGCAAGAACAAACAAGAAAACAGGCATAACTAAGATTACCAAACCAAGGCAAAAAGTTATTCATGGAACTATGGATGGCTACAGAATAGCCAATTACAGAAGGAATATAAGGCTTGGCAGAAGGCCAACAGGCAACCCTCCTGGTGGTGGATTGGGTGGAGCATCAATGAAGGCATATATAAGGAAAACATTCAAAGCCCTGGGCAGTGCAGTTGGGTATTTGAAATCTGGTTGGTTGCCAGCACTTAGAGTTTTTAAGCAATCTGGAGGGGCAAAGGACTCTGCAAAATTAAGGGGCAAAAAGGGAACTGCCAGCTTTGGTGGTGGAGTAAAAGCAACTCCAGGTGAAACCATGAGAACCTATTTTTACTCAACAGCCAACCCAAGGACATTTGCAAGGGGGCCGGTTTCAATTGAAACCAGGTTAAATACAGCACTGCAAAAGGCTGTAGATGAAGAGACAGAGGACATGATGGTCTATATCTTTAGAAAAATACAGGAGAGGGCTGACAAGAGCTTAATGTCATGAAGAAGGTCGCAGAAGGAGAGTTACTAATTCATACCCAGAAATCTGGGCAGAATGTAGATAGACTTAGGGCATATCTAGCAAGCCTTAGGGCTGAATCTCAGAGGACAAGTGTTGGCATGGATAGTCTTGCCAAAAGCATATTACAGGCTGGAGCAAGGGGATTGTCCTTAGGAAAAGTAGTCAAGGGGTTGGCATCTGCGGCTGGTTTTGGTGGGCTTGGGGTGGCCGCATATCTTGCAATTGATAAGATGACCAGGGGACTAATTGATGCCCAGGAAGAATCAGACAAGCTTGCAGAGACTCTCAATAAGGCAGTTGGAGCCAAGGCTGGAGATAGCATTGAAGGAACCACTCAAAAGATGCAGTCACTAACAACTGCAATCAATGAAAGCAAGAATGCAATTGGCAAACAGGGTGCAATGAACTCTATTGCCGCCTTCTTCTTTAATGATGATGCAGACAAAGCGGCCAAGGCATTTGTTAAGGCTGTTGAAACTAGGATTGCACTTGGAGATAAGCTTACTCAGCAAGAGGCAGAGAGAATTGCCCAGCAAAAGATCATCATGGATTTGGATGATGAAATGGCTGAAGTATTCAAGATCAACATTGAGACAAGGAAAAAGCTTGGACAAATTGAAAGCAATGATGCACTTACTGCACAACAGAAGCTAGAACAGGCTGAACTAGCAAGGGAAGAACAGGCAGATAAGCTTAGAGGATTAAGGCTTAAAAAAGCCAAAGAGACAGACAAAAAGATTGCTGAAGAGAAAAAGAAAACTGATGAGGAGTCTGCAAGACTTTCAATTAGAATTACAGATAGTTTAATTAAGCAAGAAGAAGCATTATTTGATAAGGGAGTTAAGGACTTCAAAGATGCTCAAGAAGAGAAGATAAGGGCCGCTGAAGAGGCAAACAAAAAGCTTATAGAGGCATCCAAAAAGGCAATTGAAAAGATCAAAGAACAAGATGCACAGGCAAAGAAAGATACTGAGGAAACCGTTGGTGGAGATATTGGTGTTCTGCTGGCATCCAAGGCCGGCTCCCAGGCTTTAGACCAAGCCAGGAAGATGAGGAAACAACAGAATCCTCAAGAAGATTTTAAGACTCAAGAGACAATATTAACTTCAGAGGCTGAAAGACTTTCTAAGGCTGAAAACAAAAAAGTAACCATGCAAGATGTTAGGGTTAGAATGGCAACCAGGGCGGCGGCCACAGAGATGCCAACTCTTGCAGATAGACTTGCCGGAACTGCGGCTGGTATTGAACCAGCACAGGTTGCAAGAAGCAGGTCAGAGGCTGTTATGGCAAGCAATAAACAGGGAGCCCCAGATATTATGAAGAACATTGAGGACATTCTTGTTAAAGTAACACAAGCCCCAATTGTAACATCTGCGGCTGGAGGTTCTAAATGAGTGCAGTTATTGTTGGCTACCCTGTATCAGCATCCTCTTCACAAACTCTAAATGCAAAAGTCTTGCAAAGGCAAAACTTCCAAAGAGACATCAATGGCTTGGAAACTATTACTGAAAACTATATAATCAGAACTGCTGATAGGGCAATTCTTGCTCCAGAAAAAGATACAACTCATGCATCTTTTTCATCTGCCACAACAAAATATGCAAGGATGGCAGTTGAGACAATTACATTTGATGAGAATGATGGTGGATTAACTACAATGTCTGTGGGCTATGCTGGCCTAACTAGCTCAAGTGGATTGCCAAAGCCTGTTGTAAGACAGATTCCAACCACTGGTGCTGGCATCTATGGCCCGCCATTGACTATTGAAATTGAGTTTGTAACAGACCTAGTTGAGAGTGAGTTTGCTGTTGGTCAGCTTGTAAAGGGTATTCCAGCAACCCAGCAGTTCACAAATGTTGGGTATGGAAGATTTATTACAATGCCAACAGAGCTTAATGGACTTACTCTTCCAAGCCAGCCAAGACCAATTGGAATTGTTCAAAAAAGTAATGCTGGAAATATAACTTACTTTGGATACTGCATGGATAGCATAGACTCCACAAGAAGGGGTCAATTCCTCGTGGCTAAGGCAGTATTCAAAGAGAAACAATTTGGCATTGGTGCATTTGCCTATGCAACACAAGTATGACAAAAGAACCAAGGCTAACAGAATTAAGTGGTGATTGCAGACTAGCTCTAGGATTCTTTAATAGCATTATCAGAAGAATTGAATGCACAAAGCCAATAGCTGGAACTGGCATTGCCTTAATTGAAAAAGAAGATGGCATTCAGATTGCAGTATCTGGCGGAATTGGTGCTGGAAGCCTTGGCTTGCGAGTCATTGACCTTAATGTTTGCTCAAATGGAACCCCAGCCACAATTCAAGTTTATGGCCCGTCTGTCTAGCATTGACATAGGAGGCACTTAAAATGGCTCAAAACATCGACTTCTTTATTGATGTTACCAATGGAACCCTGGTGGCGGCTGGCTCTGTTAAGAATGGAGTTCTGCCTACATTCACCAGGAACGACACCTATAACTTCCGTGTGCGTCTCCAAGAGAGGGACACAAACAACTTTCTTCGTGATTTAGATACCACGGGGGCTTCATTAAAGCTTGGCATTGGTGGCATTGATGACGGCCCTAGCGATGGAGCATTTAAGCTGGTAATCAATTCTGTAACATCCAATGCCATTACCTGGAGTTCTGATGAGGCTACGGTTGCCTCAAGAATCTATACAGCAGTCTCCAATAATGTTTCTACCTGTGGAGTTTATGGCCTGGAGCCAGATGCCTATCTGCTTACAGCAACCCAGCCAAATACAGCCATGTCTTTTGGTGGCTCAAGCTTCACACTTTTCCCAACTAGCTCTGTTATTATCAGCACCAGGCGTTATCCTTCAGCCAGCGTTCAAGCACAGCAAGTAGTCAAGCTTCGTAGAAACCCTGCTGTTTATTCTGATAGCTTCACAGCATCTTCAGTCTCTGGTGTTGTGTCTTTGAATAGAACCCAGGTTGGCTCTACCACATTCCCAAGGAATGAAACCTATAACTTGGCAATTGGTTCAGATGCAGAAGGCGGCTCAATTGTCCTGTCTTACAATAACAATACAACTACAGCTATTGCAATTGGTGCAAGTGCCGCAAGCTTTGCTGAAGCATTAACAGCAGTTACTGGAATTGGTGCAAACAATGTCTCTGTAGATTCTGGAAATAACTCTGGAGACTATTCAATTTCATTTGTCCAGGCTCTTGGCTCACAGGCATTGCCCTATCAATTGGTTCTTGATTCCACTGGTGTTATATATGGAAACTATCTAGGCACATCAGTTACAATGGCCACGGCAGAGCTCGACGAGCTATTTGCCGAAGCTGGAACTGATACGATTACCCCCACCATTGAAATTGAGCTTACTCAGGGTGGAACCCCCAAGACGATCTACCAGGGAACAATCAATGTTCGACGTGATCTTATCACCACAGGTGCTGTAGTCCCTGCTGATCAAGCATCGTATTACACCAAGGCCGAAGCCAATGCCCTATTTGTAGAGGACTCAACTGCCAATGTCGATGCCACAAACCGCAAGCTATACAATAGCTATGGAACGGCCTTTCTAGATTGGCAGAACAATAGCATTGGAACTGGCTCAACAATCCTAGACCTTTCTGGAACTGCCATCACAATTTCTGATGGATATAATTTGGGAGTAGGCACAACAACTGGAACAAAGATTGGGGTTAGCACGGCTTCAAAGATTGCCTTCTATGGCTCCACCCCAATCACACAACCCGCAAATATCAATGTTGTTTCTGGCCTAATCAATGTGGGATTGATAGCAAATGGGACAACCTACGGAGTGTTTCCACAATCTCCAAGAACCATTACTACGCTAACATCTGTTTCATTTGGAACGCTAGCTAGCAACGATCAGCATTATAGGGATGTAGTTATTACTGGTGCGGCTGTGAACGACATAGTTTTGGTTGGCTTACCTTCTGCAATTTCAGCAGGTGCAATTATTCAAGGGGTTGTCTATGCTCCAAATGTTGTTTGCTTATCTTGTGTAAATGCAGATAGCGTTTCTAGGGATGTGAACACGGCCACTTACCGAATCTCCGTCATCGGCTATTAAGCCGAGAGCCGAAAGGCTGAAATCCTATGGGTAAAATCTTAACTGCCCAACCATTCCCATTTAGTCATTACGACTCCGAGGCTGGTGGGTATGTTCCTTGTGGAATTACTACGGGTCAATATGTTCAAGGAACATTGTCTGAAATGATGAAACTCTATTGGAGAGTAAGAAAACTTTCTGTATCTGGTTCATTTACTACTTATGTTTTTAATGACCCAGCCTATCCAGAAATAGTTACTTGGAACGGAACGCAAACATCTTTGGCATCAGAAGAAGCGAGCCTTCTTTGCAATTATAATTATCAAGACAACATAAGCTATACTGGTGCGATTGTGGAGATTAACCTTGGATATAGAGGTGCTGATTTTTATTTCAATTCATCGCCAACCCAGCCTCTTGTTCGTCTTTATCTGGATGTATATTTTCAAACAGACCAAGATGATCGGGCTGGCGTTCTTCTTGGTGTTGAGGGCGACCCATATACAATAGAACCATTCACCTTAAATGGATTTCAAGTTTATACGACAGGTGAACAAAAAGTTTATTATACCAGATTTTATTCTCCTCCCGGCCCAACTCCTCTAATTACAGACTTTACATCTACAATCGTAGCTAGTGAATACTGGTCTTATGGTGGAACCTACAACACTTCTACTGGTGAACCCTTGACATAATGCACAAGGCATGAACTGGATTACTGAAAACTTTGCAAATATCATGGCGGTTGTGGGTGCAGTGATTGTCCTGGCTCGTATCGTAGTGAAGCTGACCCCAACGCCAGCAGATGACAGCGTCCTGGAAAAGATTGTTTCAGTTCTAAAGACCCTCGGACTCCACATCGACTAAATGATTACTTCAATCCTTGCCATTGTTGCAGGGTTGGTTGGTGTTGGTGGGTGGTGGATTAAAAATAGACTAAAGACCAGGAGGGAGAGGGATGATGAACAAATTGCTTACAGGCGTTCCCTTAGAGATGCTGAAGTGGATTCTTGGATTCATCGTCGTTAGCACCCTGGTTGGGTGTGCAACAACACAGCCATACGACATTGGCCAAGCACCGCACAAAGACTCAATCTCAGACTTCATCATGCAATGGGACAAGCTGGACAGAACCAAAGCTACCCAAGAAGAATACAGACAATTGTTTGCGCAGACGCTCAAAGCTTTATCTAGAAGCCTGGAGGAAGCAGAACGATATAAATCAAGGCTTGAGGAACAATGACCCTAAGGGAGGCGGCTGAACGCTCCAGGGGGCATATAGAACGATTAGAGGCTACCTTTGGAGCCAGGGTGGCAAAGTGGTATTCAGAGCTACTGGAAAAGAAAATACCAGTGCTTATCTACTGCTCAGTAAGAACACCAGAGGAGCAGGAAGAACTCTATTCTAGGGGGCGAACCAAGCCAGGAACTAAGGTTACCAATGCCAGGGGAAAACCAGCACAGAGTCTGCACATCCACGGCAAGGCCATTGATGCTGTTCCCTTGGCACGCTCTTCCACTGGTGAATACTTTACAGCTTGGGATGATGAACTTACCTATGGCATCATGAGGAAAATAGGTGAGAAGCATGGCCTAAGATTTTTAGAATGGGAGACCCCACACTTTGAGGACGCCAATGTTTCTGGGTGGAGGGAGCTTGTTTCAATTCCAAAGAAAGAAATCCAAAAGGTTGTGGATAAAAAAATCTCCTCCATTGCCAAAAAGAATCCATGGTCTAGTCGTTGAGCATGACAAAGAGCATTGGTATTGTGGCTGATAATCAATTCACACCCAGCCATTCCCAGCACCTTCAGCAAATCAAACTAGCCGCAGGTGAGATGCTTGAATCGAAGTATCGCAGAGGTCAAGCCGAGCATGGTGGAAACCTATGGGGAATGCCAACAGGAAAGATTGTTGAATCCTCACTTGAGGAAGCCACAGACCAACTGACCTATCTTTTCACCCTACGACAGCAAATGAGAATCATAATGGAACTTGCTTATGAGGGAATGAAAGACGATTCAGTCTGTGCCTTAACTGCCAGAGAGAATTGCAGAACCATCTGGTATGTAATTACAGGTAGAGATGATGGCGCAAAAATTTAAGAAGTTCCTTGCTGTTTCATGCTCCCATGGTCACCTGGCTGATGCCAAGGCCACCAGGGCGGTGCTTGAATTTAAGAAGAGATGGAAGCCAGACCTTACACTGCACCTAGGTGATGCCATCGACCTGGCCGCTTTTAGGGCTGGAGCAATGAGGTCTCCAGACTCAGCAGACAGAGCCGCCAGCATCTCAGAGGACTTTAATGCGGGCATAAACTTTTTAAGGTTATTAGAGCCAAATGTATTTTTTGTAGGCAATCACGAGCATAGAGTTTACGAGCATCAGTATTCTCCCAATGCAATCCTGGCTCATTGTGCCACCAGTTGCTTGGCTGACCTTCACCAGGTCTGCAAAGATTTAAGAGCAGAGATTGTCCAATACGACATTATGAAAGGCTGGAGAGAATATGGTGGAACATTGTTTGGGCATGGCTGGATGTTCAATGAGCACGCCGTCCGCGACCATGTAGAGATGATGAAGAAGCCCGTTGTGATTGGGCATCTGCACAGGGTGGACAGATCAGCTGGAAGAAGTGTTGGGGCTCCAGTGGGCTGGACAATTGGATGCTTGGCCAATGTTGATTCAATGAATTATGCCAGAAGAAATAGAAGTATCACCAGGTGGCAACATGGAATTGCTTGGGGTGAATACAATGATAAGGATTGCATCGTTAATGTTCTTTCACCAACAGGCAGTGGAGAGTGGAGGTTCCCATTATGAAAGCAAAAAAAACATCATGGTCAAAGATGGAGTTTAAGGGTGAGTGGGCAGAGACACTTCACAGATTTCTTTCAAAACAACAGGAGCAAGTTCCACCTGGCTGGATTACTGGAGATGTTGCTTTAAGAAAAATGGGATTGAATGGAGTTGCCTCTGGGCAAAGAAACAAACTTCTTCAGAGGATGACTCATGATGGCTACATAGAGAAAAAGGTGTTCAGAGTTTTTGATGGTTCTGGTCGCAGAGTCACACCAATCATCCATTATAAATTAGGCAAGGCTCTATAAGTTATTGATGGTCAATGCAATCCTCCTGAAGAAAAACCATTGACAAACCCTCAACATAGATTAGATTGTGGGTATGCAAGAAACAACAAACACCAACACCAACATTGCCCAGGTGCAAGAGGGCAACATTTCCTTAACCAACCTAGAGATTGATATTTTGTTTGCCTGTTTGAATTACGACAACATTCAAAGCCAGTTGTCTGATAACTACAGCAATTGTGATTTGAAAGATGCCCACAAGATTTGTGGTGGCAAGCACCAGGCCGCTGGAGTGATTGGTAGCCTCTGCAAGAAGGGGCTTATCTATGACCCAATGCAAGAGGAAAACAAAATCATCTTTATGACTGAAGAGGGAGTGAGGGCAATCTTTGCCAACCTACCCAACAAAAGCTAACCCCAACCAAGAAAGAAATAAATCCTATGACTATAAAAGAACTTAAAGAACTGATGGAGCAATACAAAGCAGAGGCAGAGGCAGAAATCCCAAAACTAAAAACCTACATTATTGATGGAGAGGCAAATCAAAGTAGCGAGGATTTGGGACACGCCAAGGGATATGCTCAAGCCTTAACAGAAATACTTTCTAAAATATAAATCAAGAAAGGAAATCCTATATGAACTGGACATACAATGATGGTGGCAGAAAAGAAGCTGGCTACAAGGGTGAGGCCAGGGACTGCGGTGCCAGGGCAGTGGCAATAGCATTGGAACTTCCCTACAGCATTGTTTGGGAAGAGATTTGGAGGCTGATGAAGGATGAGCCCCTGGCCAAGAAGAGACAGGCCAAGATTGCAAGCAATGGTAAATATACCCCAGACACTGGAATCTTTCACCAGCATCTTAGGTCTTACCTAAAGTCAAAAGGCTGGAAGTGGGTTGCAACAATGGGCATTGGCACTGGATGCCAAACCCATTTAAAATCCAGTGAGCTTCCTATGGGCAGAATTATATGCAGAGTGACCCGTCACTTCGCCGCTGTAGTAGATGGAATTGTAAATGATACACACGATTGCACCAGGGATGGCACAAGGTGTGTATATGGCTATTATATTAAGGCCTAATAATTCATTGACACATTAACCACAAACCCTAGAACAACAAAGGAACACACTATGAAAATTGCAAAAGCTTATTTCTTAATTTTACTTGGAATGTTTATTGGTGCTGGGATTTATTCCTGGGTTGATTACCTGTGCAAATAATTCTTGCAATCATCCTTGGCTTTGGCGGCCTGTGCCTGGTTGTTCTGCTGAACAGACTTGGTAATGCCATGCAAGAGCAAGAGCAATACAGGGAAAGATTTGTTATGCTTGTAGCCCAAGAACTGCAAAGGCTGGATGCTGAAATCAAGCACAATAACAGGATGATTGCCAGGGCAGAGTCCATGCTTGAGCCAGAGCCAAAATGGTGGGGCAGGAACTAAGAGGCAAATGAAATCCTCCAAAGCAAATAAAAAGTTTGAACTGCTGTGGAGGATTACCCATGGCCAAGAACTGATTCCAGAATATAAGTTCCACCCCACAAGAAAGTGGAGGTTTGATTACTTCCACAAGTCTGGTGTTGCCATTGAGCTTGAGGGTGGTGTCTATACAGGTGGACGGCACACCAGGGGGGCGGGGTTCCTTAAAGACATGGAGAAGTATAATGAGGCCGCAAGCAGGGGCATCTTGGTATTCAGAGTCCCATCACATTCCATAACTTCTGAATGGCTCAAGCCCATCCAGGCAACCATCAGCAAGGGTGGCTCTATGGCATACAATGTTTTACTAAACAAAATAAAGGAGACAATAAAATGAGTGAAGAACTACCAACATTCTGGCATGAGGAGCCAGCCAATAAAAAGTTACCAGGTGAAACCACAGATGAATGGGTTGTAAGATTATTCGGTGCTTTTCCAGATACTGAATACGACCAGGGCAAAGACCTTAGAAGCTTAAATTTACCTGTCAGTGGAAGCAGAGAAGATCGTGAATCCCTGGGGGATTACGACTACAACAACCAACCAATAAGGAGGATGAAATGAGCAGTGAACTAACTACAACAAACAACCAGGTGGCAATCCTGGCAAGGCAGAGTTCCGATGTTGCTGGAGCTTGTCGTGAAATTGTTAAGGCAACAGCACAGAGAATTGGCAATAAAGATTATGTGAAAGTGGAGGGATGGCAAGCCATAGCAGTTGCTCATGGCTGTGTTGCCTCTGCCAAAGGTGTTGAGAAGGTAGAGGGTGGCTTTCGGTGTATTGGAGAAGTTAGGAAGATGGCAGATGGCCAGGTTATTAGCCAGGCAGAGGGATTTGTTGGAGATGATGAGCCCATGTGGGCTAAGAGACCAGAATACGCCAGAAGGGCAATGTGCCAGACCAGGGCAATCAGCAGAGCCTGTCGTTCAGCCTTTGCCCATATTGTGGTTCTGATCGATAGCAACCTATCCACCACACCAGCTGAAGAAGTTCCTCATGGTGGGTTTGAGGACATCAACACTGAGAAATATGAAGAGCCTATCAAGGCACCAGTAGGACTTGCTGAAAAGATTGTAGCCCAAGTAGCCAATGAAAAGCTTGGTGGAGTTAGGGATATGGTGCTGAACTTTGGAAAGCATAAGGGCTCAAGCCTCAGAGAGATTGCCCAGTTCCCAAGTGGCAAGGGCTTAGACTATCTTGATTGGTTGTCCAAGCAAGAACTGAAGCCAGGTAAAGATGGCAAGCCATATAAGAACGACATCATTAGAAATGAAATCATCAGAGAAATCTTGCTGGAGGCTGAAGCAGTAACCAAGGAGAACCCAGATGACCAAATTCCTTTCTAGTGCTACAGAGTCTATTGGCTCCCAGGTGTTGGGTGAAATCCCAAATATACTAAGGGAAAACTTTGGAAAGGTGGCAGAGGTGGAGCGCAATCGTTGTGCTGAATTGGTTCAACAGATAGCAGACTCTACTGAAGATCAAGTGATCAAGGATGTTTTGAATGATGTAGTGCTAGAGATAAGGAGGCTTCAAAATGTCCGCTATTGAAATTGATGTGCCTATAACCAAATGGTCAATGCTGGTCTGGAAAAACACAAAGGAGTTACCAGAAGAAAATGAAAGAGTTCTTATTGATATTGATGGTGAGGTGCTTGGTGGTCGCTTCGTCTGCGGTCAGTTTGTTTCTAAAAGCTGGACTGAAAGTGAAACAAATGTTCGGATGTGGGCATCGTGGCCTAAAGCACCCAAATGGTAACTTTCCTTTTATACATCGCCAAGAGTTTGTGGGCGGTGTTTATTATGGGCATTGGATTATTCGCCGCATTTCTCACGGCTTTGTTTGTGTGCGAGATATTGCTGGATTTGGTAAAAGACTTAATTGAAAGGATTAAAAAAAATAAATGAGTGTAAAGAGGCTAATGATTGTAGATGAGTTTCACAGGGTTGTAAGCAAAAGATTAAAAGAATTGTTCAGAGACTTCGACCATGCAAAGAGGGAAAACTACAAGGACATTGTGAGCCACCTGGACTATTCCCATCGTATCACTAAAGAGCTATTGGATAGGGCAAGGAAATATCAGAAGAGGGATATGGAGGCTAAAAAGAAATGATTAAAGATAGTTTCTGGTTTCCATTTGAACCAAACAGGTGGCTCTCCAATGAGAAGCTTTCCCTAGTTAGCCTTGAGGCCAGGGGGCTTTGGATTCACCTTGTATGCTTAATGTATAAGGCCAACAGCAATGGAAGCCTGGTGATTGCTGGCAACATCCCAAGCAAAGAACAGATTAGCAGAATGGTTGGCCAGGAGGCAGGGCATCTAGTTGATGAACTGCAAAAAGCTGGAGTCTTTGAACTTAAAGATGGAGCCATTCACCATCAAGGAGTTGCACAAGGATTGAATAAAATCAATTCAAAGATGGAGGCTTATAGGCGCAGAGATGTAGCAAAGATGGTTGATGTATCAATCAAAGATGAGGCATCTATTGATCAAAGATGGGGGGAGAATAAGAGTAAGAGTAAGAATAAGAATATACATATAGAAAGGGCTCACCATGTTCGCCCTAGTCTTTTGGAATGGTGTGAATATGCAACTTCAATTGGATGGCATGGAGATTCAGTTGAGGGAGCTTATGACCACTACCAATCCAATGGATGGAAGGTTGGTGGAAAAGGCCATGTAAAGGATTGGCAAGCCGCCGCCAGGAACTGCTTCAGAAGGAACAAGGACACAACAACAACACACCAAACAAAAGGAACACAAATAATGAAACCAAAACCACAATATAAATCGTCTTGTGAATCAGCACCACTTTACAGGGTAATGGGCTTCACAAGCTTCAATGAGTGGCAGAAAGCTGGAGCCCCAACATCATGATCAACAACATTGATATGGCATTACCAGCAACAATATACAGGGTTGGTGAGCTTGAAAAGAAGATTGAAGAACTGATGCAGAAAATTGATATATCAAACAATACCCTGGGGGCTCAGATCAATCAGATCAAATCATGCATGGTGCTGAAGCATTCAGTTCCAAATGAAGAGGGCAAGATTGCAAATATTGTAGTCCCAGAAGAGCTTTCCTACTCAAAGGGAAAGAAGTTCAAGAAGGGAAAGGTGATGTGCAGGGCAACATCCAATAAAAATTCAGAGATCGTTGCCAGAAGATGGGCATTATGGAAAGACCAATACAATGCTGGCATACCCGCATCAGTGATTGCAAGGGCATGGGGCTGTGACCACACCACAATCCTCAATGCAAGAAACATGAACTGGATTAACTACAAACTGAAGGGGTCAAAGAAATGAGCTTCCACTATGCATCTCAGCTAACCATGGCCTTTGTTGAGCCAATCCAGACACACCACCCAATCAAGCCAATAGGCTCCAAGCAGTGCCAGCAGGTGCTATCACACTTGCAAAGTGGAAAGCCCATAACATCCCTGGAGGCATTGAAGCTTTATGGGATTTTTAGGCTGGCAAGCAGAATCCATGACCTAAAAAAGAATGGCATTGCAATCAAGAGTAGGGATGTGGAGACTGAAACAGGAAAGAAAGTGAGCCAATACTATGTTGATTAAAGACCTATCAAGCACCAGGAAAGAGGTTGTTCTGTTCAAAATACAGGTTGTTGATCACAACCTTCTTACCTGGAGAGAACTTCCAAAGGCTTATGATTGCATTGAAAGTGCAAAACTTGCTGTTCCAAAGATTGGAAGGTCAAGGATTCTTAAAAGAACAGACAAAGGATGGGAGGTGGTCAGTGGATGGAATCCATAAACAGGCCAGCCTCTTTGGTGCAGAGCTTGAGATAGACAAGGAGGAGTCAAAATACTCATCCAAAATAGAGGCTCCAGTTTATGAGCCAAAGAACAAGAAGCCACACCTAATGGAACTGGTGGACATCTCAAAATCCAACAGCCTAATTAGAGAGGTTCTTGCATCAGCCATTCCACAGGACGAAAAGGAGTTTCTGATTGAGGCGGCCAAAAGGCACAGCGTCTTCAATTATGAAAAGATTGCAGACTATTATGCCCATGCCTCACCAGAGACCCAAGCCCTTATGGAAAAGTCTGCCTTAGTTATCATAGACTTTGGCAAAGCAATCCAGAATGGTTATGTAAGGCTATGCGATGAGATAAGGAGCCAGTATCTTGAGCACGCAGAGTGATTTTGCCATATTCATCCTAACCCATGGTAGGCCAACCAATGTAAAGACCATGGCTACACTGAAAGATGCTGGTTATACTGGAAGGCTTTACCTGGTTGTTGATAATGAGGACAAGACCCTGGACAAATACATTGCCAACTTTGGCAAGGACAGAGTGGTTGTATTTAATAAGAAAGAGATGGCAGACCAGGTTGATGAGGGAAACAACTTCGATGAAAGAAGGACAATCACCCATGCCAGGAATGCCTGTTTCAAAATAGCCAAAGACCTTGGCATAAAATACTTCATGGAACTGGACGATGACTACATATCATTTGAATACAGGTATGTGAGCAGGTGTGGTGAGAAGCTGAAGGTTCACTATGTATCCAACCTGGATGCTGTGCTTGGCCTTTACCTTGAGTTCTACAAGGAAACAGGATTCTCAAGCATGGCATTTGCCCAAGGCGGGGACTTCATTGGTGGTGTTGAAAATAAGTATGCAACCAAGAAGCCTCTCATCAGAAAATGTATGAACTCTTTTATTTGCTCAACAGATAGGCCATTCCAGTTTATTGGTGCAATGAATGAGGACGTAAATACGTACGTAACCTTGGGCTCCAGGGGAGTGCTATTTGGCACTATTCCCATGATTAGCCTGGTTCAAACAGCTACCCAGAGCCAGAAAAACGGTATAACTGATATGTATCTGAGGTTTGGAACATACTGCAAGGCTTTCACCACGGTGATGATGCACCCATCCAGTGTTAGGATTTCAATGATGAACACCAGCAACCCCAGGATTCATCATTTGATTAAGTGGCAGAACACAACTCCAATGATTGTCCCAGAGGAGCATAAGAAGCCCTTGTGTGTAAGTTGTGACCAATAAAGCACCAACATTGACACCATAAACTCAAAAGCTAGGACAAGCTATGCCCATTGAATCAGCACAACTTAGGGCTGAAAGGCTTTTAATTGAACTTTGCCCAGACAATACAGAGTTTAAGAAGCTTACAGCCAAGAATAGGACTGAAGAGCGGATAGATTTGCTACGCCAGGCCATTGCAGTGCTTTTAATCAATGGCATCCCAACAGCAGTGATTGCCAAAATCCTTAAACTTGGCCAGGGGGCAGTCCAATATCATGCCAGGTGGTTAGAGAAAAACGGTAAGATTGTTAAGCCTGGGAGATTTGCACACTGGATTGATGCAGAACAGGTGGCTATATGAGATTCTTGGTAATGTTTGTTGCCCTTTTGGCTCCATGCCAAGCCACCAACATACTTATTGAGCCTGTTTCAAAGCCTAAAAAGCTGATTAAAGCCAGAATTACAGCTTACTGGGCTCACCCAAGCCAAGACCCATGGACAACCAGGTATGAAAGTTCAACAGGCAATAGGCTTGTTAGTGGTAAGACCTGTGCTGTCGACCCCAAAATCATCAAATATGGCTCCAGGGTAAAGGTGAATGGGAAAACCTATGTGGCTAAAGACACTGGAACAGCAGTGGTGGCAAAGAAGGCCAGCTATGGCAGGGCTCCAGTAATTGACCTGTTTTTCTCAACCCAGAAGCAAGCCATGGCAGAACTGAACAGGGTAGGCAGGTATGCCTGGGTAGAAGTGGAAAATTAAACGGTATGCCCTCTATAAATCAAGACCCAGCAGACAGCATCCTGGCCAGCTACACCCCAGATATTGCCTCAGAAATTGATACCATGGAGGATGTGGTAAAGGAGAGGCTTTCCAAGATGAAGGGCATGAACCCAGCCATTAGCCTGGATGAACTAGCCAAGATGGCCGCCCAGGTGATTCAAGACACCATCCAAACAGAGTTGAGTGGTCCGCTACTCAGAACCAAAAGGGATGATACCCTGGATGAGGCATTACTAGCCCTAGCTACCAACAGGAGCCCAGAAAGCCTCACTAGCATTGCCAAGAAATACATCAATCCACTGACAGGCAAGCCCTACACCAGGGCGGCTTTATCAGCCAGGTTATCTGAGCTATCCCAAAGAACAGGGCTTGTGTTGAGGGTGCAGAGGTCTCAAAGGGTTAGGGAGATTTACAAGGAAAGGGCTCTTAGGATTCACCAGAGAAGACGCCAGGAATGTCCGAAATGGCCAAAGGGAGCCTGGGAAAAGGGCATCAAGAAAACGGTAGGGAGGGGCAAAAAGTGAGGTCTGGGAGCAAAGTTGTGTGCCTGGACGACAGGTTCCCAACAGACATACTGGTCTATTACAACAGCCTACCAATCAAGGACAGGGTCTATATTGTAAGGGATATGGGCATAGGTATTGGCCTGGATGGCCAGCCAGGTGAGGTGGTGGTTTATTTGCAAGGGCTTGAGAACCCATGCTCTAGTGTGCCACCCCATGCAGAGAGAGGCTTTGCACAGCACAGGTTTGCAGAATTGGAACCACCAGCAGAGGAAGCCCAGGAGGCACAAATGCCATGGGAAGCCTTTGCACAATAAGGAGACACAAGCACATGAGTAAGGCAATCATCCAGGACAACGAAAAGCAGGTAGGATTGGAGCTACAAAAAACGGTAGCCAAACTACGCCAGGCCAGGGAACAGGCAATCCAGGACATGGCAGAAGCCATCAGCCTAGCCGCCGATGCAGGGCAACTGCTATTGTCAGCCAGGAGTGAGGGGCTGGATATTGAACAAGTGCTTGATATTGGTGGCATCAATGGTGAGGAAGGCAGACGCCTGGAGAGGGTAGCCAAGGCTAAGACCATGCTGGCCAGCCCTAAGCCAGGGGAACTCAAACAGCTATGCCTATGGGCAGGTATCTTGCCAGACCCCATTGAGGGCTCAAGCCCAAGACCACAAGCCCATTGGCTAGCCTATGTATTCAAGGCCAAGCAGTGGGTAGCCAAGAAGAGCCCATCAGCCTGGTCAGAAGCCCAAAGGCTAGAGTTCATCGAGGAGGCCAAGCCCCTGGTAGAGGCATGGGTGGAGGCAGGTGGGAGCCTGTGAGGAAGCCACGCAAAGGCACCTGGGAGCCCCGCCACAAGCCTAGCCATGCATGGCCAGCCCATGGACACCATACCCCCCTTGCTGGGGTGGAGCCTGGTAGGCCAACCTGGGCAATAAATAAACGGTAGCCCCCCTGGAAATACATGGGAAATCACTTGTCCATATCAAAAACAAACAGCTAAATCTATGCATATTAAGGGCTTAAAGAAGGAAAAGGCACATTCTCTTGAGTAGGCACATCACATGAAAGCACTCCATTTGATGTTCTTTTGCCTAGCCTGGGAGTTTGGCTTCTTGGTATATGCTCTATATCAAGAGGTTACAAAAGCCAAGAAAAGCCATGAACGACCTGTTGATTCCCAAGGACTTACACAAGGAAGTAGCACTTACAAAAGCTTGAGTGTTGATACTACCCATACTTATGACTTTAAAAGTAATAGCTTCTGTAAGTTGTTGTCAATAAAAAACATAGATAACTTTTTACAGGTCATTTTTCTGCACGGCAGGTTCCGAGC
>Ga0209087_1000223_pt1 | contig 37067 bp, 55 predicted proteins | sample S_130805_EF_Meta_FD_187321 | JGI IMG/M metagenome (GOLD analysis project Ga0209087, IMG submission 187321) | Freshwater microbial communities from Lake Simoncouche, Canada to study carbon cycling - S_130805_EF_MetaG (SPAdes) (version 2) | ecosystem: Environmental > Aquatic > Freshwater > Lake ... | reverse complement strand
TTTTGGACAAATTACAACAGGTGGTGTTTCTACAGGACAAGGAGGAACAATTACATCTGTAGGTAATGGTTGGTATAGAGTAACTGCAACTGGTCTTATTGGAACAACTGGTACATATCAGATTGGGTTGTTTATTGATAATGGTACTGTTAATGGTACTTACGATAGCTCTTACACAGGCGATGGCACTAGCGGATTATTTATATGGGGAGCGCAAGCCGAAATTCGGAGCGCAGTAACAGCCTACACAGCCACTACTACAGCCGCCATTACAAACTACATTCCTGTATTACTCACACAGCAATCTAATGAAGCTAGGTTTGACCATAATCCAACTACAAGAGAATCTTTAGGTTTACTGATAGAGGAACAGAGGACTAATTTAGCTACATATTCTAGCGAGTTTGATAATGCCGCATGGGTTAAAACAGCCGCTACAGTTACATCAAATACAATCATTGCACCTGATGGCACATTAACTGGCGATAAGTTGGTTGAATCAGCTACTACTTCAGCACATTCTGTTTATAACTCTGTAACTGCCACAGCTACAAGCCACACTTTTTCAACCTATGTTAAAGCTGGTGAACGAACTTTTGTTGCTTTAGAGTTTCAAGCAAATGGTGGTGGGTATGCTTGGTTTAATTTATCTACTGGCACGGTAGGGACTGTTGGTGGTGGAATAGGCGCATCAAATTGCACAATTACTTCTGTTGGTAACGGATGGTATAGATGCTCAATTACACAGACTTTAGGTGCTGCCGCTGTAAGATTAACAATTGATTGTGCATCTACTGATGGTTCTGTTTCATACGCTGGCAACGGCTATTCAGGTGTATTCATTTGGGGCGCACAACTAGAAGCTGGTGCATTTGCTACTAGCTATATCCCTACAGTAGCTTCTCAAGTAACTAGAAGTGCTGATAGTGCAAGCATGACAGGAACTAACTTTAGTAGTTGGTATAACATTTCTCAAGGTACTCTGTATGCTGATGGAATAACAACAGCAACAAATTATCCATTTGCCAATATATCAGACGGAACTTCTGCAAATTCATTTGAAATAGTTTCTTCAAATACTGCCAATTATGTATTTCTTGGTGTTGTAGGTGGAAGTTTGGCGTTTCAAATAAATGGTGGAGTTGCGCTTAATTCAAAAAATGCTTTTGCATTAAAGACAGGTGCTTTTGCAGGTAGCGTTTCAGGAAATACAGTAACAACAAACACTACAGTAACTTTGCCAAATACTTTTATTAAAATAAATATAGGTTATTCAAATAGTTCAACAAAATATGCAAACGGAACTATTAAAAAAATAGCTTATTACCCAATGGTAGTAACTAACGCACAACTCCAAGCCCTTACAGGATAACTATGATTCCCTATTACCTAGCATTTACAGACGAAGAACAGTCTATTTCTGTGCTTTATACAACTACTGTTACACCAGCCGTAGTAGACGAAGACGGCAAAGAAATCAGCCCCGAAGTCATTACTGTTACTCCTAACTATGCAAACATTAGCGTACTAGGAACAGTATACGAGCCAGCACCTATTCCTACGCCTGAAGATTATGTTCCAGTACCCTATCCAGCACCTAATTATGGTGTGAATGTACTGGTAATAGAGGGTGAAGATGCTACTCCATTAACGCCTTATGCAGTAATGCCTAGCCCTTTTCCGCAGCGTATCTGGGCAATCTAAATGTTTGGATTTAGTTCATTTTCTAGCTTACCGTTTTCTACTTATCAGATAACGGTAAGTCCTCGCCCACCTGGCGGGGATGATGGTGGCCATTGGACAAAAAAAGAATTAGAGCGCGTTCAAAGATTAAATAACAAGATTATTGCGCGCCAAAGATTATTAGAAAAAGCAACAAGGGATGCCAACGCATCGCGGAAACAAGCATTCAAAGATTTAATTGATCCTGTTGCAAAAGTTAAGCAATCTAAAGTACAATTAAAACAAGAGGTTAAAGCTGATATACCGTTAGCTGAAACAGAAGATTTACTACGGTCTATAAGCTACCTTGAAAGACAACGGGATAACATCCTCGCGGCAATAGCTTACAGAAAACAACAAACTCTTATACAAGAGCAATTGAGGTATATGGAAGCCAAACGCCTAGAGGAACTAGACGATGAGGAAGCCTTATTATTACTTCTGCACTAAACGCTGACAGTCAATACAAACTAGCATACGAACACCTACACGCTGGCAGATACGAAGCTGGCTTTAGGTTATTTGAATATCGCTGGCATCCTGACATTATTGCCAAGCAAGCCCAGCCATACGCTCCCGCCTTAAAGATGCCTGTATGGAGAGGTGAACCCCTGATGGGTAAATCGATTACCGTACAGATGGAACAAGGTTTTGGTGACATCCTGATGTTTGCTAGATTCTTACCTGCGCTAAAGGCTTTAGGAGCGTCTAGGGTCGTAGTCTTGCAAGAAGGTACATTGCACTACCTACTAGGTCAAATTCACGCTGTAGATGTGTTTAGCAACGGATTAGAAGGTGTTGCAAGTGAATCAGACTACTGGATAGGCTCGATGTCGCTTCCTTACTATATTTCTTTGTCACACCCTATCGTAAAATCAATGTTCCCTGTGACTAAAAACAAGATTATGGGTTCAGAAGGCTATCTTCATGCTATCCCAAGCAATATTCCGCCCAAAATCGGGGTAAATTGGGAAGCATCCAAGCAAACTTTGTACTACATCAAGTCTATTGCCCATCAGCACATGGCTGAACTGGTCGGTGATGACGCATATTCACTAAATCCTAGTTCTGATGGCTTATTTCACCCACTTCCTGATGACGGATGGAAGAAAAACTGGGTACAAACCGCATCGCACATGAAGGCCATGAAGGGTATTGTGACTGTAGACACAGGAACGGCTCATTTGGCAGGCGCATTGGGCGTAAAGACTATTGTCTTGCTACCAAAAGAAGAATTTGTCTGCTGGCGGTGGAAAAATGCTAAATGGTACGACAGCGTAGTGTGTCTGCGACCTAATGAATATGACCAAATCCCTGATTTAATAAGGAGAATGTGATGCAATGCCCTAATTGTGGATGGATAGCCAATAATCATGTAGAAACAAAGAAGTCTGACGAAGAATTTTTCCTAGAGTGGTGGACACCTACAATTGGCGAGGAAGCCGCCAAAGCATCATGGTTAGACAAAATTGCCATGAAAACTAGGGTCGCACCGATGGTAATTTCTGACATTGAAGGCCATATCTCTATGGCTGATGGCTCATGGGTATCTTCTCGCTCAAAACATCGCGAAAACCTAAAACGCAACAATTGTATCGAGTTAGGCAACGATGTTCCAACGCAACAAAAAGTGCATGAATTTTCAAGAAAAGACCAAGAGTACCGTAAGCGTCAAATTGCGGAAATTGCATACGAAAAACTTAAATAAGGAGCATTAAATGAGCGAAGATCGTAGAGAGTTACTAGAAGCCGCACTTGACCAAGCCGAAGAAGGCACACTTGAAGCACCTATCGAAAAGGAGATAGAAGTAAATGACGATCCAATCCAAGAAGAAACCAGTTCTGAAGAAAGCAACGACCGTGACGAAAAAGGTCGCTTCAAAACCCAAAAGAGTAGCGACACCAGCGATAGCACCGATCAAGATAGTTTTGAAGAACCTGAACTGGTGGCAGAAGATAGTTCTAAAACTGAAACGGATGTAAGTCCATCGCGCCCAACTACATGGAAAAAAGAGTATGTAGAGGTTTGGGAAAAGATGAAGGGTGGCAAACCACTAAACCAACAAGAGTTTGTTAAGTTTGCTGAATACGCTAACCAACGCGAAGCAGAATACAAGCGTGGTGTATCTGCCTACAAAGCTGAAGCTGACAACGCAAGACAATTAACCCAAGCCATTGGCCCGTTTGTTCCTGAACTGCAACAACAAGGAATCCACCCAGTAGCTTGGATTAATAATCTTGGTCGCGCCCACATGGTTTTGTCTAAAGCACCGTATGACCAAAAAGTACAGATGTTTCATAGACTTGCACAAGATTATGGAATACAATTAGATCAAAATGCGATACAAACTCCTGAACAGGCGTATGTTGACCCTTATCAACAACAGTTAATGCAACAACTTCAAGCTACACAGCAACAAGTTGCGCAACTGTCGCAGATTCGGGAGCAAGAAGAAAACGCTCGATTGACCCAAGAAATCAGTCGAGTAAGTAGTGACAGAGCGCGGTTTCCGCACTTTGATATGGTTAGGGAAGATATGGCTCAATTACTTGAGCGAGGTTTAGCCCAAGACCTTGAATCGGCTTATGCAAAAGCTGTGCGTATGAACGATGAAGCTTATCGGCTGGAACAGGAAAAACTCCTAAAATCAGCAGGCAATCAAGCATCTAAAGCACAACAAGTAGCAAAGGCTAAAGCAACTGCTGTTAGTCCGAAGTCCGTTACTCCTAGCGGTCAGGTGTCTAAAACAGATGCAAAGGATAGACGCTCTGTGTTAATGGCTCAATTGTCAGAAGCAGAGAGTGGTCGGGTTTAACTTAATTTTATAAAGGAAATATCATGGCATTTGCTAATTCAGCAATCACCGATATTATCGCTACCACCATTCAAAGTCGTAGCGGTGTATTGGCAGATAACTTAACACAAAACAATGCGATCCTTCAGCGTTTGAACGCTAAAGGTAATGTACAACCATTTTCAGGTGGTAATGTGATTTTGCAAGAAATCATGTACAACGATCCAAATACTAACAACGCTAATTCATATAGCGGTTATGAAGTATTGAACATCACCCCTGATAGCCCTATCTCTGCGGCACAGTTCAGCATTACTCAATATGCTGATTCTGTAACAATGAGTGGTTTAGAAATGTTGCAGAACAGTTCTAAAGAAGCAATCATTGACTTGTTAGATGGTCGTATGCAAGTTTCTGAAGCCCGTTTATTGAACCGTATTTCAGGTGACATTTATGGCGATGGTACTGGTAATGGCGGAAAAAACATAACTGGATTGGCCGCGGCCTGCCCGACTTCAAATACCACAGGCACATACGGTGGTATTAACCGTGCAAACTGGACATTTTGGCAAAACCAATCTTCCACAGGTGCGGATTCTGCCGCATTGATTCAAGCCGCTATGACTTCTGCCGCTATCAAATCTGTTCGTGGCACAGACAAAGTTGACTTGATCGTTGCTGGTAACACCCTGTATTCACGCTATGTAGCTTCTTTGCAAGCTATCCAGCGTATTGCTGGTGTTGAAGAAGGCGCGGCTGGCTTTGCATCATTGAAGTTCTATGGTGGTGGTATGTCTGCTGATGTGGTATTAGGCGGTGGTTATGGCGCACAAGAAACTGCAACTTATATGTACTTCTTGAACACCAATTACATCTTCCTACGCCCACACAAAGAGCGTAACTTCGTTCCTATCGGTGGCGAGCGTCAGTCGATCAATCAGGACGCAATCGTTAAATTGTATGGCTGGGCGGGCAATTTAACTTGCTCCAACTCATTCCTACAAGGTGTTTTGACAGGTACTTAATAGTACCCATCAACGCAACTTAATTAGAATAGAAAAGGAAATAATCATGGCATATTCAGTTCTCCCCATCGCTGGCGTGGATTTGTACAATACAACTACTACAAATCCTAATTCCGCTGGCACAGCAATTGCAACATTTGGCCCTTTGGGTGCTGAAACTTTCGGTAGCGATGGCTTCCGTTATGTTTTCGCCCAAGCCGCTGTAGCAATTGGCACATCAGCCGCAACTTGCATCATCAACGCTTCAACATTCCAAGTAACTTTGGGTGCGACAGGCACATATTTGGCAGGTGCTTCTATGGCATCAGGCGATTATGGTTGGTTTAGTAAGGCTAGTGTTTAATAGCAATTTGTAGTAAAAACGAAGGGTTACCTCAAAAGGGTAGCCCTTTTTTTCTTTAACTTTTTACCTTAATACCTTGAGGAGATTTAAAAATGGCAATGCTTCCATCTGATGAAGGAAATGCGGATTCACGATTACAAGTTCGTTTCTACAAGCGACCAGTACACCAAGAGCAGGAATCTTTAGACGCTGGCAGACCAATATACAAAGAATTTGATTTTGTACATATTTGCGTAGCTGGCGATACACTTACCGAAATTGATACTTATGCGTTAGCAAACCATAAGGCTCGTTTTCCTATCCAATGGGCTAACTACCAAAATAGACTTGGCGCAAACGATGAGGAAGTGGTAGGAACTCCTGTTTCTGAATGGCCAATCGTGTCCAAATCGCAGGCAGAAGAACTACGGGCAATGAAGTTTCATACCGTAGAATCTATTGCAGGCGCATCAGACGCACATTTACAGCGTATGGGCATGGCGGCAGGGATGTCCCCATTTGCATTTCGCGATAAGGCAAAGGCATTTTTAAATCTAGCAACAAACGCGGCAGAAACCGACAAGCGTGAACAAGAAATCAACGCTTTAAAGGAAGAACTTTCCAAAAAAGAGCAAGAAACTGCTAAAATCAAGCAAGATACAGATGCGAAAATAGCCATGATGCAAGAACAAATGGCCACTATTTTAGCCGCTGTTGGTGAAAAGAAACCCCGTAAATCGAAAACGGTAGCCACAGAGGAAGCCTAATATGTCATACAATCTGCTCCAACTTGTCCAACAAGTTACCGCTGAATTAAACCTAGCCGTACCTACATTTGTAGCTGGTAACACTAGCCAAGATGTGCAACAAATTCTTGCGTTAATGAACCGTGCTGGTTACGACTTGGTTAAGGAGCATGATTGGCAGGCATTAGAGCTTGAGTATCGTTTCTACACAACTGCTGTAACCACGACCTGTGATACAACGAATGGTACTTATGTACTAAATAACATTCCTAGTACCACAGGCTTGGATAACACTTATTCTATTGTGGGTACTTCAATCCCACAAGATACTTACATTGATGAGGTTACTAGCAGTACGGCATTGACTTCTACCCAGTTATCTTCAGCTACATCGGCAGGTGGAACAGTTACATTTAGTAAGACTATCTACCCACTACCACCTGACTACGAAACTATTACAGATAACACGCATTGGGACAAGACAAAGCATTGGCAGATGCTTGGCCCAGTAGATGCACAACAATGGCAATGGCTTAAATCAGGCTATATCTCAACAGGGCCACGGGTACGCTGGCGTATTCTTGGCAATACATTTCAAATTTGGCCACCTTACAATACCCAAGAATATCTAGGTTTTGAGTACCGTTCTAAAGGTTTTGTAAGAAGCGCGGCAGGTGATGTAAAGAACAGTTTTACAGCCGACACAGACACAACAGTATTAGATGACACAATTATCGTATTGGCTACAAAGCTTAAATACTTCCAAATTAAGTCATTTGATACCACAGCGTTGCAACAAGATTACCAGCGTTATTTATCGGTTGCCAAAGCCAATGACAAGGGTTCTGCTACATTGTCGTTTGCCCCACAACCTAGCGCGGTTCTTATTGGTTGGGCAAATATTCCCGATACTGGCTACGGGTCTTAATCATGGCACGACCACAAGGCCGTACCGCGGTTACTACATCGTTATCATCCCCTATTGGTGGGTGGAACGCTAGGGATTCTTTGGCAGATATGCCACCATTGGATGCGGTGCAGATGGTCAACTTTTGGCCTACAACAACCGATGTCCAATTGCGTAAGGGCTACACAAAGCTATCTACGGGCATTACTGGCAAGGCCTACACAATCATTAACTACCCGTACAACAACGCACGGGGTTACAAGCTTTTTGCGTTTGCAGAAACCAAAATATACGATGCCACAAATGACCCTGCTACAGTAGTATTTACTGGTTTAACTAACGCAAAATGGCAATATGTCAATATCAGCACGGCTGGTGGTGATTTTATTATTGCTTGTAATGGTGTCGACCCTACCCTAATTTATGATGGTACGGCATGGGCATTTATGGCAACAACGCAGACTGCCCAAACAATTAGCACTATCACTAGGGGTGGCACAGGCAACTTAACGGCTACCTTAACCACGGCATCAGCGCATGGTTTAATAACAGGTAACAGAATTACTGTATCAGGCGCAACGCCAACGCAATTTAATGGTACTTTTGTTATCACGGTGACAGGGGCTTCTTCCTTTACCTACACGATGGCATCTGCTCCTAGCGGTAACGCTACCGTTGTAGGAACTTACACAATCACAGGAATTACGGGCGTAAATAGTAACACATTTGTTAATGTCAACTTATTTAAAAATCGTCTTTATTTCTGTAAAATCAATAGCTTAAGCTTTTATTATTTGGATGTCCAAGCAATATCAGGCGCGGCTACAGAATTTGCTTTAGGTGCTTTTTTCCGCAATGGCGGGTACTTGCAGGCTATGGGTACATGGACACTTGACGCTGGTTACGGTGTAGATGACTTTGCCGTGTATGTGTCTAGCATGGGCGAGATTCTTGTTTACCAAGGATTTAATCCTAGCGACCCTAACAACTGGGCTATGAAGGGTTTGTGGCAGATGGGTCAAACCTTTACCCGTAGATGCTTCTTTAAGTGGGGCGGTGACCTGTTATTACTAACGCAAGATGGCCTACTTCCGTTGACATCGGCACTACAGTCTGACCGACTAGACCCCCGTATCAACCTGACAGACAAGATTTACTACGCTGTTTCCCTTGCCGCATCTAATTTTTCACAAAACTTTGGCTGGCAAATTAACTTTTTAGCCGCTGAAAATATGCTCATTTTGTCTATCCCTGTGGATGGCGGAATGGAGCAGTATGTGATGAATACTATTAGCAAGTCTTGGGCGCGATTTACTGGCATAGAAGCTTACTGCTTTGCCGTATCGGGTGATCAGGATATGCACTTTGGTGGTGATGGCTATGTCGGCAGATTCTTTTATACCAATACTGACAATATAAACAATATTGTAGGAACTTGTCAGCAGGCTTACAGCTACTTTGATACCCGCGGCCAACTAAAACGTTTTACCCTAATTCGCCCTATTATTCAGACCGATAACGGTATGCCTACGGTGTTATGCGGTATATCAACCGACTTTGATACCGTGCCATTGACCAACGAAATTAGCTTTAACCCATCATTATTGACCGTTGCTAAATGGGATGTAGATAAATGGGATGAGGTAAATTGGGGTGGATTCCTAACAACTAGCAAAAATTGGCAAGGTGTGACAGGAACAGGTTTTGCGGCATCGGTCAATATGAATGTGGCATCACAAGGAATAGACTTTCATTGGGCATCTACCGACTATGTAATGGAACGAGGGGGTGTACTGTAATTGCGTACAGTAACCACAGAGAATCAACAGTATTTGGGGGAATGGCTAGTTCGCGTATTGAACTTTCCACTACCCGAAACAACCCAATCTATAGGGCAGTTAAAAGACGGTAATTTAGTAGCGGTAGCGGGTTACACCAATTTTATGCCAAAAGCTTGTGAAATCCATATTGGGTCACTTGGCAAGAATTGGGCAAGCAGGGATTTTTTATGGGCTGTATTTGATTACCCCTTTAATAAACTAGGAGTTAGCGTTATACTAGGGCAAATCTGTGCTGAAAATACAGATGCCTTAAGGTTAAACCGACACTTGGGCTTTAAAGTAGTAGCCGAAATACCTGATGCCCATATGGATGGGGATTTGGTAATTATGGCTATGAGGAAAGAGGATTGTCGGTGGCTTGACATCCAATGTCCTTTGAAAAAGTTAAAAGGAGTATGACATGGGTGGTGGTGGATTTTTAGGATTAGGGCCTGCGGCAAGCGCACCAGCCGCCCCCGACTATACAGCGGCCGCTAATGCGACAGCACAAGGTAACCTTGATGCGGCAAGAACCGCTACTGCGGCAAACCGCGTAAATCAGGTAACGCCTTACGGTAACTTGGATTACACAGTTAGCGGTGCTGACCCCTACGGAAATCCTACATGGACAGCTACTACAAGTCTTTCTGATGTCGGCCAAAAACTTTTAAACAATCAAAACCAAGCATCTTTAGGTCTTGGTAGCACAATTAATTCTGCATTAGGTCGTACCCAAGAAATGATGGGTCAGGGCTTTAACCCTAACCTTCCACAAGTAGGCATCAATGCTGGTCAGAATTACCAAGATGCCTATATGCAACGCCTTTCACCACAAATCGGTCAACAGCGTGACTTACTAAACAATCAACTGTCAAATGCAGGCATTCCTGTAGGTTCTGAAGCTTGGAACAAGGCGCAGATGAATCAAAGTCAAAAAGAAAACGATTTATTGCTAGGTGCAACTACACAAGGTTTTGGTACTGGCTTACAAGCAAATCAACAAGCTTACAACCAAGCTATGACTAACTACAACTTGCCACTTAATACTTTAAGTTCATTGCGTACAGGCGCGCAAGTACAAAATCCTACATTTGTTAATAGCGCAAACCAAGCTACCACTAGCGGTGCTGACTTGTTAGGCGCGGCAGGGATGCAATACAACGCACAGATGGGTGACTTTAATTCAAAACAAGCACAACAAGCTAACCTTAATCAAGGTTTGATGAGCCTTGGCGGTGCTGGAATTATGGCTTCTGATGTAAGAATGAAAGAAAACATTGAGCCTGTTGGCATAGCTAACAACGGTTTGACTGTGTACAAGTTTGAATACAAACCTGAATTTAAAGATTTTGAATTAGCTGGTCATGGCGTTCGTTACGGTTACATGGCTCAAGAAGTAGAACAAGTTTATCCATACGCTGTACATACACTTAATGACGGCTATAAAGTCGTAGATTACGGACTACTATAATGCCTACATACATCAATCCTGCTATGCAAGCACAAGATTTAGGTGGCTTAAATGCTGTCTATCAGAACATGGCGGCACAACAGCAAATGCAAAATCAAGCGGCTATGCAGGGTCAGCAGATGACACAGCAAGCTGGTCAAATTGGTAAACAAGGTGGTGGCATGAACCCTATGGCTATGGCTATGGCTTTGCGTAAACAAAAGCCTAACGATAAAATTACTGCACAGGGTACTGGTTTAGCCTATGACGCTAATGGACAAAATCCATACGGTTATACGCCACAAGGCCCTGACTATAGCCAATCAGTTGGTAACTTATTCTCTGCGGCAGATTAATTATGGCTGATAATATGATTAACTTGGCTGGCAATATGCCACCCGAAATGATGGCAGAACAGCAACAGCTTAACCGTCAACAGCGTTTAGCCGACCTTCTTACCCAACAAGGTTTACAACAAATGCCTGCTGGTAGCATGGTATCAGGTCGTTATGTTCCTACTAGCCCGTTTCAACATTTAGCCCAAATTGCTAACATAGCGGCAGGTCAGTATGTAGGCAAAAAAGGTGACGAACAAGCGGTTAATCTTGCACAAAGACTACGCGCTCAAGAAATGGGCGATATTGAAAAGTTCCAGCAAATGAATGCTGGTGCGCCTTCACAAGCTGGAAACCTGCCATTAGGAACTACAGGTCAAGCAATGGGTTCAATAGAAGAACCAATGGGTCAATACAAAGCCCCAGTTGCGGCAATTAGGCCTAACCCACAAGCCGCTAATTTGTTTGCCGCTAGTTCTTACAGCCCAGCTTTACGGGCAATGGGACTTAAGCGCATGACTGAAGGCCCTAAATGGGAAAAAGCAGAATACACAGACGAAAAGACAGGCAAAACCCGTCAAGGCGTAATTAATGTTAATTCTCCTGACCCAATTTCTACTTTCCAAGTAGGTGGTGTCAAACCTGAAATGACTGCTTATGAGCGCACATCATTAAATATGCGTGGTGCTGAACTTGCCGATCAAGGTATTGGCGGATACGGTGCGCCTAGCGGTGGTCAGCCTATGGTTCGCGCAGGTACACCTATGGGTCAAACTCAAGGCGTATCACAAGGCCAACCAGTAAACGCACCTGCTCCAAGCGTATTGCCGACCTATCAAACTGATCCAACACTTTCTCCTAAACAAAACAGAGAATTAGCAATGGAATTTAGTAAAAAACAACAAGCTAATGTTACTAACGCTAAAGACAGTTTTGATTTAATGAAAGAAGCAGGAAAGATTTTGTCATCTAACGCACCAAGTTCAGGTGCTTTATCTAATGCTTTAACTTATGCTGGTGAAGTAGTGAATTTGCCATTTGGTGCAAGAAAACAAGAATCAGAAGCAGATGCACAATTAAAAATGCTTTCAGGTGCTTTAACTATGAAGCAACCACGATTTGAAGGGCCACAAGGCGTTCTTGATGTTATTTTGTATCAGAAATTAGCTGGTGATTTAGGAAACGCAAATATTCCTATTGAATCTCGTTTAGCAACCATGAAAAATATGGTTACCTTACAGAAAAAATATTTTCCAAGCGGTGACTGGGATAGCATTGATACACAATTAAAAGACACAGGTAAAGTTTCATTAGGCCCTAAAAAAGAGGTTGATTTTAGCACTTTACCAACAGGAAGAAGATAAGCATGGATGTACGGATGCCCGATGGCGTTTTAGTTAAAAATGTGCCTGATAACATAACTCAAGCAGATTTGTTGTCTAGATACGATTTGTCTAAAGCTAGTGCTGGAACACCGATTTATGGTGATGTTCCTACCGTTGCTGGTGCAAAACCTAATATTGTTGGCTATGAACCCGCACCCGCTAAAAAACCAGTAACAATGATGGATAGAGTTAAAACTTTATACGAAGTTCCTACAGCCGTTGTATCGCCACTTATCACAGAGCCATTATCTATGGCTTATGGTCTTGGTAGAAGTGCTGTAGAAGGTGCTATGCAAGGTCAAGCCCCAAGCGGTCAAGCTAGGGATGAATATTACAGACAAGCTAAACAAAATATTAGCTATCAACCAAGCTCTCCTGAATCACAAGCCATTATGGGAACTATTGGTGAAGGTTTACAAGCCGCAAAAATTCCACCATATATTCCTACAATAGGCAAAATTCCTTCAGCTATTCAAAATGCGCCTTCAATTAAGCCAGTTGTTAACAACATGGCTCAAGCATTGCGTAATGAAGGTCAATTAATACAAGAATCGGTACAGCCTGTTACAAACAGAATAGTTGGCGCAGTAGAGCCTGTTACATCAAAAATTGCTAATGCTTTGCGTAGAGAGCCAACAATGGCTGGTGTAGGCGCGGCAGAAGTTCCTGAAGCTAGAACCCGTTATGAAACTGCTCAAAATTTGCGTGTACCCGTTCCTTTAAGTAAAGGTATGGCAGAACGCGATCTAGGCATTCAACAATTTGAAGCTGAAACTGCCAAGCTATATCCTGACACTATTGGCAAACCGTTAATTACTCAAAAAGCCCAAGCAAATGACGCTATTTTGCAAAACTTTGATGCTTATGTTGATGCTACAGGTAAAGAAACTTATGGATTGCGTGAAACAGGTAAAGTTGTAGACAAAGCATTGGTTCAACAAGTAGAGAAAGCTAAAGCTGACATTAAAACAGCTTACACAAAAGCTAGAAAAGCAGGTGAAATGCAAGAACCTGTTAGCTATGCACTTTTAGAATCCTACATTGCCAAACAAACCCCTACTGTCAGGACAAAATTAGCCCCGATTTTGGATGCCGTTGATGAGCAATTAAAGGTAAATGATCCAACTGGAACTAAATCTATACCTATTAATCAAATGGAAGATGTTTATCAGTTTATTAATATGAATTATGACCCTAGCGATGCAGTTGGAATGCTACACGCTGGGGAAATGAAAAAATTAATTAATGCCGCTACCGAAAACAAAGGTGGCGAACTATATCAAAATGCTAGAAAACTACGCACTCAATATTCTAGGCAATTTGAAGATATTGGGGCAATTGATAAATTATTGCGTACCAAAAAAGGTACTACAGACCGCGCTGTAGCGTTTGAGGATGTATTTAAACATTCAATTTTAGATGGTTCTAGGGATGATGTTGCCGCAATTGGATTAACCCTTAAAAAGGGTGGTGCAGAAGGCCAACAAGCTTGGAAAGAGTTACAAGGTCAAACAATTCAGCACATAAAAGACAAGGTTACATCATCTATTGATGTAGATTCTTTTGGTAATTCTGTTGTTTCGCCTGCTAAATTTAGATCAGTTCTTAATGAAATTGATCAAGATAACAAGTTAGATTACATTTTTGGCAAAAAAGGTGCTGAAGAAGTTAGAAACCTTTATCAAACTACCCTTAATGTAAATGCTCCGCTTAAAGGTGCTGTCAACTATTCAAATACTTCTAGTGCTTTAATGAAAGCTTTAGATGGTGTTGCTTTACTTCCTGTTTCCCGTGTAATTGGCGTAAAACAAGGCGTAGAAAAAATTAAAGAAATGGGCATTAAAAAGCAAGTTAAAGAATCAGTAAACTATACGCCTGAAGGTATGGCAGACGCATTGAGGAAATCAAAATGAGTAGAAACGGATCGGGGACTTATTCCCTACCTGCTGGTAACCCAGTAGTTACTAACACCACAATTAGTTCTACATGGGCTAATTCAACGCTTACAGATATTGCTAGTGCTTTAACTGGCTCTGTAGCCGCGGATGGTCAAACACCAATAACTGGCTCATTAAATTTAAATAGCAATAAGATTATTAATCTTGCTACCCCTACGCTCGATACAGATGGTGCTACCAAATTGTATGTAGATACTGCCGACACTACAAATTTAGCATTGAGCCTTTTAAAAGCTAATAACCTTTCTGATGTTGCTAACACTACTACTTCTCGTACTAATTTAAGCGCGGCTAAATCAGGCGCAAATAGCGACATTACTTCTATTACAGGTTTAACTACTGCACTAGCGGCTTCTCAAGGTGGTACTGGTTTAACTTCTGCTGGCGCGTCAGGCAATGTATTAGTTTCTAACGGAACTACTTGGACTTCTGCAACAGGAAATGTAAGAGGTGGCATTACTACCGTAACTTTGTCTACTGCAAGTCCTAGCGCAACATTAACATCTGCAAGCAATCAATATATTCGTGTTGTGCTGGATACAACTGTTCCTTATTTGCCTAGCATTGTTATGCCTGATATGACTACTTTAGTTACTGGTCAAGGCTACTTTGTTATTTCAAATGAAACAGGATTAGCTTTAGCTATAAAAGATACTGGTGGAACTATTCGTGAATATTTGCCATCAAGTGGAAGCTATACATTAAATATTACCTCTATTGCAACAGCAACAGGTGTTTGGTATTTTCAAAATAGTCCAGCTTTACTTGCCAGTTATTCAGGCCCATCTACGCTTATTCCTCGTTCTAGTTATATGGTAGCCCCATCTAATTTAAGTGTTTATACAAGTGGTGTAATAATTAGATTAGATAGCACTAACTTTGCTTATGTATACACAGAATCAGGTCAAACTGCAACTTACGCAACGCTATTTACTGTAAACACCACAACAGGTGCTTTTACTGTTGGCAATAAAATAACTGTTGTAGCCACTTCTTATAGCAATTTTGCTTGGGACACAGATAATGCTGGTCACGCTTTGGTAGCAATGGGTTCAGGAAATACTTTAGGTAGTTTTGGTTTATCTGTATCAGGTGGAATACTTTATGCTTCGGCATTAAATACAGTAAGCCAAGGCAGTTATACTGCTAGTGGGCCTTATGTAGCTTATTTAGGAAGTAATAGTGCTTATGCGTATGGTTGTGAGTTTACGCAAGCTATAGGTTGTTGTGGCACTACTTATTATACCCATATTCGTGGTGGTACAGTAACAGGTACGACATCAGTAACTTATACTCAATCTGCCAGTAATACATTATTTCAAGCTATAGCTAGTAGCGTTAGAACAAGTTTAACTACCTTTATTATTGCCGCTAGATATGTGTCTTGCACCCCATCTGCAAACACATTTACTCAAGGCGCAAGAACAACAGCTAGTGATGCTGAAAGTGCAGGTGCTAATAGAATTTCAGGACAGCAAGGCTGGACATACTGTACTGGCAAAATATTGCAAAATGGTAGTGTGTATGATGTAACTAACGCTGGCACAGCTAGTGTATTGGCTAATACTTCTACTTCTTACCAAGCAAAAACACAGCTTTCTACCAATTATTTAACAGTAAATGGTGCAACGCTTAATGCTGGGTATGGAACTACTGGTTCAACTTATTTAGTTTCTTCAAGTAAAGTGATTTTGTTAGGTACTAGCGGTCTAGTTCAAAACGACCCTACATCTTCTACAATGAATATCAGCGTATCAGGTGGTTCTGCTAGTGCCATTAACACACCAGTTCCAACTTCAATGACTACGGGCATTAATTTATTTTTGAGTGGAACTTACGGCATTAGTTCATATAATCCATATCCTACAACTACTTCAAATTTATATTTGCAAGGTATTCCTGTTGCTACTTCTATTGTTTAAGGAAAATTATGACTGACGGCTTAACAACTCCCGAACTAACGCCCAATACTTCTACGCCAACAGAACCTACAATTCCTGATTTGGGCGAATCTGTAGTTATTGAACAAGATATTCCTATTGTTGATGATGGTTTGCCTTTTACTCCAGTTGTAGTTGATAACAATGCAAGCTAAACCAATAGCACCAGCGCATACCTTTAATTATGGTGGCTCAAGGGTAAATATTTATCATGCCGATAAAGGTATGGGCTTGCCTAGCCACACCCATTCTTATGACCACGCATCGTTTTGTACCGCTGGTTCTTGCGTTATAAGAACAGCAAAAGTAACAGCTACTATTAATAAAGATTCACAGCCACTTAACCTAATTGGTAAAGAATGGCATGAAATTGAAGCACTAGAAGATAAAACTGTATTTGTAAATATATTTGCCGAAAATAAATATTAATTGAGAAAATTATGTCTTTTGAAATCGACCCCGTTAAGTACGGACAGCTTTGGGAAAAAGTTGACCAGCAAACCGCCAAGATAGACAAGCTAGAAGCTGGCATGGAAGAACTGCTTGCATTGGCTAATAAAGGCAGGGGCGGTTTTTGGGTAGGAATCATGGTCGTATCTGCGTTTTCTACATTAATTGGCTGGGCAATTCATTGGATTACAGGTAAATGATTTTAGAAACCATTATTGGCGCTCTTGTGCCTGTAGGAATAGACGGCATTAAAAGCCTAATTGGTATGTTTACTGGCGGAGTTAAGCCTTTAAATGTAGATGACCAAATTAAGCTAGACCAAAACGACATAGCAAAGCTAGAAGCCATTGCAAAGCTTGACAATCCTTATGGACAACCTAGTCAATGGGTAATCGATTTAAGGGCTTCTAGTCGGTATCTAGGGGCTTTGTTTGTCATCGTGGTAGGCATAAGTACACTATTTCTACCAGTAGCCCCCGAAATTCAAAGAATAGGTATTGAGGCGGCTAACATTGCTTTTGGTTTCTTATTCGGAACTCGCATTATGGCTAACCTTAAAAAATGACATTAGAGCAGTTAGACAAGTTGGGCATAGACCACAAGTGGCTTGATCCCTTAAACGAAACATTTGCCAAATACGAAATAAACACACCCAAAAGACAAGCCTGCTTTATCGGTCAATGTATGCACGAATCAGGCGGCTTTAAGCACCTTGTAGAAAACTTAAACTACTCTGCCAAGGGCTTGATGAATACATGGCCTTCTCGTTTTCCTGACATGGACACAGCAGAAAAGTATGCGCATAACCCAATAAAGATTGCGTCTAAAGTGTATGCAGGTAGGATGGGTAACCTCACACCTGAAGATGCTGGCAAGTACATTGGGCGTGGATTAATACAACTTACTGGCAGGGAAAACTATGCAAACTGCGGACTTGGTTTGGGTGTGGATTTTATTGGGAATCCTGATTGGCTGGCTACTCCTAAATATGCGGCTTTAAGTGCAGGCTGGTTTTTCAATAAAAAAAGCATAAATATGCTATCCGATAGCATGGATATTGAAACTATGACCAAACGCATTAACGGTGGGCTTATTGGCCTTGATGACCGTAAAGCCAAAATTAACATGGTTTTAAACGCGATTAGCTGATAGTTCTCCAAAAGCTGTACGCAAATATAGCCAAAAACAATAAAGCCCCACAGAACGCACCAAACCCGTCAAAATCAGACGATTCGGGTCTTTGTAAGGCGGTAGCATAGTCGGCATCATTAAACGCTTCTGACGCTGTTCTGTAGGTCTTGCCGACCATTCCTTTTGACCTTGTACTCATTTCTCTTGTGCCTTTCTTAAAATGGCTCTAGCAAAGTCATATAGATCTTCATCTGTGGGTTTTTCAGCAACTTCCATAATTAGACTATCTATTTCCTCATCTGTTAGTTCTTTTTTACGCAATGGGCAATCTCTACCTTGATTGCAATCGCCATTACAGCAATAGTCATCACGACCCTTTTCGTAGCCCTTATTCCATTCTTCTCTCATTGCAATACCCTCACGCTTGGCACGGTTGGTGGGCTAGGCGGTACGCTGTAGCTTGTAGTCCCAACTACGCCTGTGGTGTAACCGCTAGGAGTGCTAAAAACAACTTGATTAGGATAGATTGTGGCAGTTTGGGTAGTTACCCCCATCGGGTTTACAAACTGGGCTGTATTGCCTTGTATCTGAACCGTACCCACATTGTATCCACGGGCATCGGTCATAGGGTAAGTCTGCGCTTTGGCTGGTACAGCATAAGCCATCATTCCACCTAGCAAAGCACCTAATAAACAACTTCCGATAAAGTCTTTCATTTTGATTCCTTTAGTTGGGTGGCGGGTCAAGGTCTTTTTAGTCGTTCGTCTGCGAGTACTTGAGCTGAATAGTGTCAATGACCTGCCGTTGATTAATCTTTACAAAACACGATACAAGCTGGGTTTTCCCATTCAAAATACCCACCATTTTTAGCTGCAAATTTCTCTAAAGCTGGGTTAATGTATGGGTCATTACCTCTAAACTCACCATAAAAATCGCAAGCGCAATCACCGTTTTCACCGCTAATAAACAACTTGCCATCTCTTATAAAACTATAAGGCGGTTCATACACATCTACCAATTTTTTATTAACAAATTTCATATTTAGCAATTTTGGTAGTTTTTGTTGTAGTTTTTCTAAATTCATGTCAATTTCCTTTCCATCAAAGCGTTACATACTGTTTTTAATTGTTTCCTTAAAGCATCGTTTTCGTTCTTTAAATCAAGCATTTGTTTTTGTAGCTTCTCAATTGCTTTTTTAACACGCTCAATCTGAACTGGGTCTTTGCTCTGATTTAAAACCAACTCCTGCCAGTACAAACTATTTTCTAATGTTTTAATGTCCATATATCCCCCTCAAGCAGCCAACTTACCAACACAACCCTGACCGTAGCCGTCATCACCCATGCTGTAAACACTTGCTACTGTTTTGCTTGGCTGGGATTCACAAAAGCTAACTTCTGACGCTTCTGTTGCTACTTGTGAAGCAAAATACCTGTTGCTTTGCAAATAAACCTGATTACAACCTTTAACATAAGCACCGCTATAAACGCTATCTACAATCTCAAAAGCTTCTTTTACTTGATAGCTAAAAGCAACCTGATTAGCCATTTTTGTTAAAAACTCAACGCTGTACTTTCTATTAACAAAAATAAAGTCAGCACCAAATCTAACTTCTTCACCGTTTAAATTGGCATAACAAGAACCTTTGTAGTCAATCATGCCGTCAAAGTAAGAACCCTCAAAGCTAGAAATAACTTCTTTAACTTGCTTTTCTGTAGGGCCGTTTGTGTATTTGATGTTGATGCTTGCACCGCCAGCATAACTATCGCTTGTAACGCTGAACTTTACGCCAACAAATGATTCTTTAAGGGCTGCCCTTACCAATTTTGCTGTGTTCACTACGCTGATATATTTCATTTGAAACTCCTTTTTCTATCTCACTCCCCAATGGAGTAACTCCAGTTTACTTAAGATACCTTAACAACACAAGTACCTTAAGCAAAAAAACAACAAAATTAATTTGGAAATTGAATCCTACGATCTTCCCATTCAGAAATAATGCGTTCCATTTTTTGTTTCATTTTTTGGCTTGGATAACGCCCTGTAGTGGTATATGCGTTAATTGCGTCAGTATCCCAAACCCGATATTTGTACCCGTTATCAAAAAGATACTGGTAAAAATATGTGCAAGTTAAGTCAATTTTGTCTTTGCTAATTACTTTCATCTCTATCTCACTTTTCAAAAGTAACCCCCGTAGGGGCTTGTTTATTAATTAGTTTCTCTTTCAGCACAAATACAATCACGGGTGTTTGTAAACTCTGCAAAGTAATATTTGACACGGTTAATAACTTGATTAGCTTTTTTGGTATCGCCCATTTCAATCAATTCTTGAACATCAGACAACATACCCATTAAACGCATATTAATGTTGTAGGCATTGCATAAATTAGCTTCTACTATGCCAATGCTTGTTCCAAACATTTCTTTTTCTTGATCGTAGTTCATTTTTTTTCCTATCTCACTTTTTGTTGAAGTGAAACCAGTATAGGTTAAGTTGGCTTAACAATGCAAGGGTTATTTAGCAAAAAAACAACATATATAAAATGTAGCGTATTTTATACATTTACCAACAATATGTATAAAAAAGGGCAGTATTTGGCAGTTGGTAGCTGTTAGGTGGAAAGCCGCAAAAAGCCTAACTTACTGCATCCTACTATGGCGGCTTAACGCCCTAAAGAAGTTGGGGTACTTGCTTCTTTACGCTTTCCCCCGTTCCCGTGAAGGAATTAAAGATTGTTCTTGATCTGATAGACCCGTAACAAGTGTTGAAAGCACTCCCAGCCATTTTGTAGCTTGGATTCTTCCACTTCTACCAATTTTACTTGGTTTGTAGTGCCGTTGACAAATACGATAGCACAGCGCGCGTTGGGCAAGTTTAGGCCTTCACGATAGCTCGCTAGTTGTAACTCATGCTCAAAAAAAACATCAACTTTGTCTAAATCGGTGTCCTTTGTCTTAAAGTCTACTACAAACCCTGTACCCTGACCATTAATAGGTTTGGCCATGAGGTCGCATTTCCCCCCATAGCCCAAGGCATGACCAAAAGACCTTTCTGCCAACCACGGCTGATTCCCAAAATGATGCTTTAGTACATCATCTATAGCATCAAGGTAGGCTGGCTTGACAGGCATATACACCTGCTCAAAATAGCTTTCAATAATGGCGTGGATAGTCGTACCGCGCTCTGCCGCTTCCCTGCCAGTAGCACGGCTGTCCTGCATAACGCGCTTTAACCATTCTTGTTCAGGTTCGTTTACTTCCCTAGGCAAGGTTAAGGCGGCAAGTAAGACCTGTTGCAACTTCCAGTTAGTAAGGCCCGCCTTGTCCAAGACATTAATAATTGTAGTAACGCTGGGAAGCAGACCTTCTTTTCGCGCATCGCGCAAAGTCGTAGGTCTTTCCCCAGTCTTGCCAATGGTAGTGTAGGCAGGCGTACCCTGACGGGTATACCAATGGCCACTATCTTGTTGTTTGTCTTTAATTATCATCAGAAGGGGATGTCCTTTAAGTCATCATCTTCTAACTTTGGCGCATCAGCTTCACGCTGTTTTTGGCCACGCCATTCAGACGATTCGGTAATTTTTTCTTTGTAGTATTTTGGCAGGGCATCGTAATCTTCTTGCTTGTAGTCCTGTAGCCAAAAGATTTTGGTAGGGTTAATGCCTTCAGGCTGGGCCGCGCGCAAGGCTGACGGTACAGGGCTAATACCGCTGATGTTAGCGTACTTGCCATCTTCTGAATGGGTAATGTTGACCATGCAAAACTTACCCAACAAATTTTTGAGGTCAAAATTCTTTCTGTCCTCTGCGCTCATCTTTTTGTTAGACCAGCTTTCAAGGTCTTGACGCAATCGCGCTTGGTCACCCAAAGAAACGGTATAGCGTTTAGACACGATTAAAGGCTTCTTATCGTCTGTCTGTAATGGAAGTCCTGCATCGTCATCGCCATGCAACTCCCATGTCAACACGACCTTGTGCATAATCTTGGATTCGCCAGCCCACTCTACGGATTGGTGGCCCAAATCAATAATGCTGTACAGACGAGCCATGTGAAGCCCTGCTGGGGCGATTTTAAATTCTTTACTGTTATCTGAAATAATCATTATGCGTTCCTAAAAATATTTGAAAAGTCATCAAAGACTGCTTGTAGTACTGGGTTTTTTCTTACTGGAGCAGGTAAACCGCAGGCGTAACGAAGGTCACCGATTTTATCGGCAGTTAGCATCATTCCGTCATCGAGGTCTTTAAAGATGCGTTCCAAATGTTCTTGGAAGCTATTGAAGTCTTGATCTTGCTCACTCATACGAGTTCTCCTAATTAACACGGCACATACCGTATTTAGATATTAAGCCAACTTAAATAAGATTGCAATAGATTATTTGAAATTTGTTGTAAAAATGTTAAGATAGCTTATGGAAAATATATCTACAAGAGCAATGATTAAGTTGTTGGGCGGCCCTACAAAGGTGGCAAACCTAGTAGGGGTAAGCGTTCCAGCGGTGTCTATGTGGCAAAACGGCATAATTCCTTACGATAAGTTGGTGATCCTTGCCGCGACCCTAGAAAAGGAAAGTGCTGGTCTTATCACTAGAAAAGAGCTTTTTCCGCTTTCTTATAAAATGATATGGCCTGAATTAAAGTGATGTACAATTAAGTTATTGAGGAGTTGAACACTCGATAATTTAGGGTTTTAGAGGTAGTTCTGTGGGTTTAGGAAATGAAGTAAAGAGGCATTTCCCAAGCCGTTCAATCACAGAGTTACCCCTAAAGCCCTTTTTTATTGTTAATTCCCATTCGTACTCCAAACGAAATTAAGCACCTAACTGGGTGGCGTGGAAGAATACATCGGCTGATCTACACCTGATAGCAAGCCGCGCTGACTTAAATGGGTACAGCACAAGTTATAAGGACAATGGTGATAGACAACCTTATATCGATTGAACATTAACTTCGGTAGCATTAGTTCAAGTACAACTTCTTGAATGGATGAAGGCTTATCACCTTTGGGCAACCTATTGTGAAAAAAAACAACACTAATAAAAAATATTTACTCTTAAGCAAACTTAACATATACTTCATTTAGATTAACATTTGGAGTACAAAATGACTTGGAATCTACGATTAGTAAATATGAGTAATTCTTACGAGGACTACTTTGAAATTCGCGAAGTCTACTACGACACGATGGGTAAGCCTATGGGTCATAGCAAAGCGGCCATTGGTGGGGAAGATAGACTTGAGGTCGATAGGTACATCGAGCTTGCTAAACTTGCCCTTGATAAGCCTATCTTAAAGTTTGCCGACAACCAAGAAACAGACCACACCAAGATGTTAGAAGATGAATGTGCCGCATTAAGGAAACAGTTAAATGATCGAAACGATAGTTAAACCCCAGCCGTTAGACAACGACATCGCGGTAATCAAGATTTTGCAATTACTGGGTCAGTTATCTTTAAACGATGTTAAACATATTTATGACATCATTTCTAAAATTCAATTACTTGTCGAGGATGTAGAATGACATTTGCTGTGTTTTATGGCCTGTACCCCCGTAAGATGGCCCGTAAAGACGCTGAAAAGGCTTGGCGGTCTATGACTGTTGATGAACAATTAAAGGCCATAGAAGCCCTGCCACAGCATCTTAAGTATTGGAAGATTAAAGAAACCGCTAAAGACTACATACCGTACCCCGCGTCTTGGTTACGGGCTGGTCGCTACGATGATGAGCTTGATATTGAGCCACTAAAGAAACCTGAATTGCCGTTTTACGCTACAGAAGAATTGACCATCAAAAAAGCACAAGAAATAGGTATAACTCCCTATGCTGGCGAAGGCTGGCAAGCGTTAAGATCAAGGATTAGTCAGAAGATAAAGCAAATTGAAGCCTGACCCATTTGCGTCAATGATTCATGGGATTATTCATAGGCCAAAAGCAGTAAAGCAGGCGTACCTAGTAGATTGGTACATCGGTGTAGCAAAGAAGCGTGGCTGGGATGCGGTGGTTAAGTTAATACAACAGAACCCCGAAACCGAAGCGGAAATAAAAATGTTAATTAAAAAGAGATTAGGAAAATGAGAGAGATAGACCCAAATCAATGTATAGACTTTATATTAGAAAACGCAGGTAAATATGCACAAGCAAAAGGTGAATTGGCGCAACTTGAAGCGTTCAAGAGTTCGCTTAAAGCTATCAAAATGGCTGAAACTAACGAAAATTCACTTGGGGCGCAGGAGCGTGAAGCTTATCGAAGCCAAGATTATCAAGATCTATGTAAAGCGATTGGAACAGCTACAGAAAATGCAGAAAAACTCAAATGGCAATTGGAAGCGGCTAGGTTAAGACACGCCACATGGCAGACCCTAGAAGTATCAAACAGAACTCAAGATAGGATTTTAAAATGACCACATTAAAAGTAACCGAAGAATTTTTAATCCTTAAACTTTTGTGCAAGATGTATGACGAATCACTTAAGTCTGCAAATCCTACGCAGATGCTAGAGTTAAGCGTAGACATTGCCGAAAGCGCAGAAAAGCTAGAACAGTTGACTGTAGACTACATTAATGGCGTTTAATGTATCAGTCCCCCAGCTAGTTATAGATGCAAGCAAAGAGTTTGTTGAGCATAACAACTTGGGAATGCGCCCTGATAACTCAAATGGTACTAAAGACCAGCAGTTAGTTGGTGTTATCGGTCAGAATATGATGGCCCACGCGTTAGGTTTACCGTTTATGCAACCGACCACAACGCATGATGGTGGCGTAGACTTTGTAATACACGGCAAGAAGATAGACATCAAGACAATGGGGCGCACAGTCACACCGACCCTAAAGTATGTTAATAATCTAATCGCGTCACAGACTAGGTTTAATGTTGATGGCTACATATTTTCTAGCCTAAACACTATTGACTACAAGCTGACTATCTGTGGTTGGTTACCAAAGGCAACCTTTTTATGGCTTGCCAAGTTTTACGAAAAGGGTACGATTCGCGAAAGAACTAACGGCACTACTTTTGAGTTAAAAGCAGACACCTACGAGATTGAAAACGAAGATTTGATTTATCAGATACATAACTGGGGTGAATTGTTTAACAGCATAAAAAATGACAAAAAATGAAAAACTACGCAACCGAAAAATTGCTGAACTGGGATGCTCATTATGTAGGCATCTCCAGCTTGGTGAAACGCCAGCAGAATTGCATCACATTAGACGAACTGGCAAAAGAAGTAATGCCCCTGTTATCCCGTTATGCCCGTACCACCATAGAGGATCAAATACCAGTATTCACGGAATGGGTCGTAAACGGTTCGAGTTGGAATACCAAATCACAGAAGAAGAACTCCTTGAGCAAACAAAAAGGCTTATAGGTGAGTAGCTGGCTAATCATTGTTACAGGTCTTATCTACCTGTACATTGGCATAGAACAGGGTGTAAAAGGTAACCTGCCTATGGCAGTTGTATATACAGGCTACGCCTTTTCAAATGTCGGGCTTTACATCATGGCTAAATGATACATACCAGCGGTATACCAAAATTTGTGTATAATTATTGCATTGCAACATTTAATAGGAGATTGCTATGTACGAAGATCAATTAAAGAAGTTTGAAAAATTATCCGAACAAGCCATGCAAGTTTATGACTTTTGGATTGATTGCTTTTTAAAGTCTTTAAAAAACTTTAGCAAGTAATTAAAGTTCGTGTCCGTCAAAACCTAGTTCTTGGCCCACAAGCATCTTTCTACGCTTAAATGTAGCATCGTGCAATGTCCATTTACCTGTCTTATGGCGGGAACAATGGATCATTTCGTGGGCCATTGACCTAGTGACGGTATCGTAGTGACCGCACCTAGCTTTAGATATACAGAAGATATGCGGCTTTGCTAGGGATTCATCGTATTCGTAGGTAGCCATTACCGTATGGTCGTTTACAACTTCAAAGCGACATAGCTCGCTGGGTGGTATGTCCCACATCAAAAATGGCTGGCATTTGGCTAAAGTAAGATAAATGCCTTCAAGGATTTTGGGCGTGATCTTCATACACCGTGTATCTTACCGCGAAATTCGACTTCATCCTCGCCCCAAACCCTAATCATTTCGGGCTGTAAAAGCCTATTGCGCTCAAAAGAAAGCATGACAAAACCACTATTCCAATCTTTTGGGGTATCTTCCGTATAGGCAAATTGCTGACCATTGATGTCTGCTAAAGTACCTGTCTGAACCCCCCAACGCGTTCCATTAAAATCTCCTACTGGCATACAAGATAAATGGTGCGTATGCCCTGTAATCATATTAACGCCTGAATTTAAAGCGTTAGCGCGACCAGCACTAAATCCACCTTTCCATCGATGCTTAATGCAGGTATCTTCATTGACCCAAAATGACCAGCAAGGAAGCCACGCAGGGAAGTATTCTTTAAGAGTTGTACCCCTCACCCCTTCAAAGGCTGGAAGGTTCTCTATGATCCGCATTTCAAGCCTAGCATCGTGATTGCCCAGCGGCCAATATAACTTTGCCCCTTTAGCTACGGCTTCAATTTCACCCAAAAAGTACTGGCAAGCTTCAAGTTCTTGTTTGACCGTAGGTAACGCATCCCAATCCTGTCTTGGAAACCTGCTAATTGATGCCCCATCCAGCGCGTCACCGTTGCACACGATGGCGGTAGGCTTAAACTCTTTAATCATTTCTAGCAACGCTTTGAACGCTGTAGTGGTTTGGTCGGGCCAAAAATGGGCATCAGAAAATACAATAATCCTACCTTTTTCTAAATCCATGCCCCTGCGGGTATTGCCGACAGTCTGTTCTGTCTTTTTGTAATCATTTAATCTAGTATCGTTAAAGCTGGGAAGGGTTATTGAGTGTCTTGTTTCTACTGACCGCCTGCGGTTATATACCGATCTTTCGGACAGCTTGTGAATTTTGGCAAATGTAAGGGGTGACCCTATCTTTTTCCATTCTTCTATAAATTGCTCATCCGTCAGATAATAGCCGCCCATATAAAACCTTTATAATGGTAAAGTTAGCTCATACTAATCTATTTTAATGGAAAATCAATGACATACGCACGAATTGATACTAACCACAAAGAAATAGTCAAAGCATTGCGTGATGCAGGCGCAACTGTTGTTTCTTTAGCGTCAATGAAGCACGGATGTCCTGATTTATTGGTGGGCTACCAAAATGAAACTTTGCTGATGGAAATTAAGCGCGATGCCAAAGCCAAGTTTACATCTGACCAGCTAGACTTTATGGGCAAGTGGAAGGGTGGCGCAGTCAGTCGTGTGGATAGTGTGGATGCCGCCATCAGAGCGTTAGGAATAATACAAAAAGTGTTATAAAATAGCGCAAAAGGAGCGTTTTATGGAAAAATCGATGGCTTTATTCCTAGCAACATTGCTACATTCGGGGACAAATGCCCATTTTTTCCATTGGGCTACCAAGTCCTACGCTAAACACAAGGCTTTAGGCGGTTTTTACGAGCGCATCATATCGCTCACAGACGATTTGGCGGAAACTTTTTTTGGCATCTATGGTCAGATTACCCAATTTCCTAGCACATACCACCAGCCAAAAGAACCATTGGCGTACCTACAGTCGTTACAAGCATTTGTAAAAGACGCTAGGGGTGACTTGCCACAAGATTCAGAGATTGTTCAATTGATCGATAACATCGCGCAAGAAATCGACACCACCATCTACCTACTTAAATTTAAGAGTTAATTGTGGCTAATCCAATTGATATGGCTCAAGCATTGCGTAAATTTGATCCGTATGGGTCAGACTACGATTATGAAACAGCTAAAGCTAATGGTATGGGTGGCACAGGAACAGGTGTAAATGCAGGTCATTGGGGTTCAGTAGCACCAGCACCACAGCAATACATAGAACAATACAATTTACCTGCCGAAAGCTACATGATGCTTAAAGGCGTTCAACACCCTACTTGGCACAAAGCAGTAGCAGGTGAGCAACAACATATAACCGAAACAGCACCAAAAGGTTTTGAAATACGCCAATTTGGTGATAGGTTTTTTTCAATACCAAAGGAATAATCATGCCACTCGACAAATCAGGATCAGCCGAATCTGTCGGCAAAAACATTAAGGCAGAGAAAAAGGCAGGTAAAAGTACCGCCCAAGCTACTGCTATTGCCTTAAATGTTGAGCGTGAAAACGCCAAAGGCGCAAGAAAAGCCAAGTTAGAAGAAGCTTACGGCAAGTACATTGAGGAAAAAGCATGAAGCATATGGATCGCAAATACAAAAAAGAAGATGCTATGTTGCGTGAGCATAAGCAATCTACCCTTGAAAAGAACCAAGCTGACCGCATTGCGCGCAGGAAGATGATTGCGAACAAGCTCAAAGACTTGGATAAAGAAGTTAAATAATGCCTAATTTGGCTGAACTTTTGCGTTTAAATGACGGAAATCAAGCTTATGTTGGTTATCCACAAATGCAAGTTGGCCTAAATAAACCGCGTCAAGCTGGTTATGCTACTGGATTTTTAGAAAACGCTACAGGTTTGCCTTCCATGCAAAGCCAAGGTGTACTGACAAACCCTAATTATGAAGCGTATGCAAAAGGTCAAAATCAAGGTGAGTTAGCAGGAATTGGTGCAATGGTTTTGCCAGCAGCACTAATGGCCAAAGGATTAAGAACTTCAAAAGCGGTTAGTACCGCGCCCACATTAGATAACATTGGTCAAAAGTTTCAAACTAGACTAGATAAAGAATACCCTGACCTAGTTAATCAATATCAATTGCTTGCTGAATCTAAAGGCGGCAAAGTCTTAAATACTGACATTGCTAGAGAGTTAAGCCCTGACTATGCTGCTAACCGCACTTTGTCAGCCAATGTGCATGAGCCTGCAAGTGCTTTTGTTAAACAACTTTATGCTCAAAAACTGGCCCAACCTGCCGCGCCAAACTCAACTGTATTGTTTACTGGTGGTGGCACAGGAGCAGGAAAGACTACAGCATTAGAAAATGCGTTTCCAAGTTTAAGCAAACAAGCGGAAATAATTTACGATACTAATTTAAATAAATTGGATTCAGCTACTAAAAAGATAGACCAAGCCCTAGAATCAGGGCGTAATGTCAATATTGTGTATGTATATCGCGATCCTGTTGAATCTTTGACAGAAGGCGCTTTAACCCGTGCTGAACGCATGAAACAAGAATTAGGTTCAGGCCGCACCGTACCTATTGAAGAACATTTAAAAACCCATGTAGGTGTAAGAGAAGTAATTCCACAACTTATGGAACAATACAAAGATAACCCTAATGTCAGTATCGGTGTTATTAACAATACCTTTGGTAAAGGCAAAGCTAGGGCATCTTCATTGGAAGAATTGCCCATGTTTAATTCCGATGAAATGGGTACAAAATTGCGCGATGCTTTAGAAAATGAATTTAAAACTGGTAAAATAAGTAAGGAAACTTATGAAGGCACAATTGGAAAATAAATCAAATTGGATAGGAGATAAGAAACCTATACCTGATTGGGTACATGAATTTGCTGACGCTCTTAATAAAAATGTTGAGAGTAAGCACGGCAAAGAAACTCGTAAAGATATGATTGCTAAAGAGTTAGCCAAAAAGCATAAATAACGCTACAATTAACCTATCTTAATCAACCACTTGGATAAGGTATGCAATCTAAAGTAGAAACTCCTAGAAAAGGTGGCAAGCTTAAAGGATCACCCAAAACTGGGGGCAGACAAGCTGGTACACCTAACAAAGCTACGGGCGCGGCTCGATTAGCATTTGCGGCTTTTGTTGATAACAACGCTGATAGGCTACAAGCATGGCTTGATGACATTGCTAACAATGAAAAGTTTGGTTCTAAAGTAGCATTTGATTGTTTAATGCAGGTAGCAGAGTTCCATGTGCCTAAACTATCTAGGACAGAACACACTAGCCCACAGGATGAGCCAGTAACAATAGTTCACGAACACAAGTTCCTTGATTGAGGTAGTTAAAAGATACGAGTACCCCTACAAGGCTAGGGAAGCTTTCCTTGACTTTCATAGGCGCGAGGAACGCTGGGCTGTACTGGTCTGCCACAGGCGCGCAGGAAAGACAGTCGCTACCATCTGCGACACTATTCGTAGGGCAATACATGAGAATAAGCCTGATGGCAGGTACGCCTATATTGCACCATATTACGCACAAGCCAAGAATATCGCGTGGGACTATTTATTAAAATTTGCAGAACCAGCCATTGTTAAGGCTAATCAATCAGAATTGTGGGTGGAACTTGTCAACGGAGCAAAAATTAGACTGTTTGGTGCTGATAATCCTGACGCTTTGCGTGGGCTTTATCTTGATGGCGTGGTATTAGACGAGTACGCAGACATGAAGCCCCGACTGTGGGGTGAGATTGTTAGGCCATTGCTTACAGACAGGCAGGGATGGGCTACCTTTATCGGTACACCAAAGGGACACAATGCCTTCTATGACATCTATAACGAGGGTCTAAAGAACCCTAATTGGTATGTCAAAACCTTACGGGCTGACCATTCAGGGCTACTGCCCGATGCTGAACTACTGGATGCCCAGCAGTCTATGTCATCCAACCAGTACGAGCAAGAGTTTTTATGCTCATTTGAAGCGGCTATTTTAGGGGCGTACTATGGTCAAGAAATGCGTAGGATCACAGATTTGGAGCGTATTACTACCGTTGACTACGACCCTATGTTTCCTTGCCATACTGCTTGGGATTTGGGCTTCAACGATAGCACCTCAATATGGTGGTTTCAGGTGGTGTACGGTGAGATACGGGTGCTAGACCATCACTCATCTAACGGTCAAGCCATCCCCTACTACACAGGACTACTCGCCCAAAAAGAGGATGAGTTTGGGTACAAGTACGGCTACCATTACCTGCCCCATGACGCTAGAGCCAAAACTATGGCATCGGGTGGCAAGAGCATAATCGAACAATTTGCGACAAAAATTGACATAAAACACTTTAAAATTGTTCCAAATCTGTCAATTCAGGATGGAATACAGGCAACAAGGCTTGCATTAACTCGCGCTTGGTTCGATAATAGATGCGAAGAAGGTATCGAATGTTTGCGTCAATATCAAAGGGAATGGGATGACGATAAGAAATGTTTTAGGGATCGCCCAAAACACGATTTCACCAGCCATTCGGCAGACGCAATGCGGTATCTTTCAATTGTATGGAAAGACGAGGATAGCCCTATCCTTAAGGACACAAGAATCAAAGGACTTCATGTCGGCCAAACGGATGTAACGCTTGACGAAATGTGGAAAATGACACCTAAACAAACTATTCGCAGGATATAAATATGGATCATACATACCAAGATTGGTATAACACCATCGCAGGCTACGAGCGTAGCTTCAAGGAATGGGAAGGTCGTACAGATAGAATTATCAAGCGATACAGGGATGACAGTCGTACTAGAAACAACCCTAACGCCAAGTTTAATATCCTTTGGAGTAATGTCCAAACCATTACCCCAGCTATCTTTGCAAGACTGCCAAGACCTGATGTAAGTCGTAAATTTCGCGATAATGATCCAATAGCCCGTGTTGCATCAATGATGTTAGAGCGAGCATTAGACTACGAGATCACCCACTACGGTGACTACAAGTCTGCAATGAATCAGTCTGTACAAGATCGCTTGCTTGGTGGTCGTGGTACTAGCTGGGTGCGCTACGAGCCACATATTACTGGCAAGGCTAAAGAAGATGAGATAGAAGGTGCTGATGTACCCGATGATGGCTTCCAAGTAACAGAAGATATTGACGAAGCTGAAACCGAAGGCGGTATGCATCGTGAAGATCAAGAAAGAATTGAGTACGAATGCGCCCCTGTTGACTATGTTTACTGGCGTGACTTTGGTCATACCATTGCTAGGACATGGGAAGAAGTAACAGCCGTATGGCGTAAGGTCTATATGGGCAGACCTGCCCTAGTAGAACGCTTTGGCGAGGAACTTGGCGGCAAGATTCCACTTGATACAAAGCCTGAAAATTCAAAGACTTACAACGAGAAGATGGGCGAAGGCGCGTCAGAAGCTTGTGTATACGAAATTTGGGATAAGACTACAGGCGAAGTTATTTGGTTATCCAAGTCTATGGGCGAAATCCTAGACACAAGACCTGACCCACTTAAGTTAGAAAACTTTTGGCCATGCCCTAAACCTTTGTACGCTACATTGACCAGCGATAAGCTTGAGCCTATCCCTGACTTTGTTCTGTACCAAGACCAAGCAAGACAGCTAGACACATTGGCTGACCGTATAGACGGGTTTATACAAGCATTGAAAGTTCGGGGTGTCTATGACGCTTCTGAACCTAGTCTTGCCCGTCTGTTCTCCGAAGGCGAAAACAATACATTAATTCCAGTTAAGAACTGGGGCGCGTTTGCAGAGAAACAGGGTATGCAAGGTGCTATCAATATAGTAGACATCCAACCTATCGCGGCCGCATTGACTATGGCTTATCAGGCTATGGATCAGGTCAAGGGTCAAATCTACGAGATTATGGGTATCGCTGATATTCAGCGTGGACAGACTGACCCCAACGAAACCCTTGGCGCACAGATTATTAAGTCTAACAACGCGGCAGGTCGCTTAAAGACTATGCAACACGCAGTCGTAGACTTTGCTACAGAACTGCTGTCCATCAAGGCGCAAATCATTTGTAACCACTTTACAGACGATACGATTGTCAAGATTTCGGGCGCGATGCAGTTAAGTCAGAGTGACCAACAGCATATCCCACAAGCTTTACAACTATTAAGAAACGAAGCCGCCAAGAACTTCCGCGTGGAAGTCACTAGCGATTCGATGATATTCCAAGACGAACAGCAAGAAAAAGCTGACAGGATGGAGTTCTTATCCGCTATGGGTCAGTTCTTTCAACAAGCCGTACCGATGGCATCACAAGTGCCTGAAGCTACACCGATGTTGATGGAAATGTTAAAGTTTGCCGTAACTGCGTTTAAGTGTGGTAAAGGTCTTGAGGGAATCATTGACGAAACTGCTGACAAGTTCCGCGAACAAGCTAAACAAGCAGAAGGACAACCCAAACCACCAAGTCCTGAACAACAAAAAATGCAGATGCAGATGCAGATTGAGCAATCCAAGATGCAGGCCGCACAAGCACAAGCCCAACAGAATATGCAACTTGAGCAACAAAAGATGCAGATGCAGATGGAACTTGAGAAGGCCAAGCAAGAGTACCAAGCACAAGAGAATCAGCTTAAATTCCAACTGGAAAATGAGCGTAATCAGCGTGAAGCAGATTCCAATTCCCAGTTAGAGCAGATGAAGATTACTGCTGGCGAGAAAAAATCAGAGTTAGACAACAATAAAGAGATTCTTGTTGCCTACCTAAATAACGCTAATAAGATAGAAACTGCTAGAATTGGCGCAGGACTAGACGATGGTTCTTCTGCCTATACCGCTAATGTAGAAACAGCTAAATTGTTACAAGATATAATGGGGTACGATATGGTAAAACATCCACTAGAGCCAGCCTTACAAGAGTTACAACTGCATAATCAACAGTTGGCGCAAATGATTTCTGCTTTGTATGAAAAGATTGCCCAACCGAAAACAGTTATTCGTGACGAAAACGGCAAAATTGTAGGGGTTAAATAATGGCATTAATCCTTAAAGACAGGGTACTAGAAACATCTGATACCACAGGCACAGGCTCGTTTACGCTAAAGGGTGCTGTAGTAGGCTTTGACACCTTTTCAAACGCAATCGGCAATACCAACACGACTTACTACACTATTGAAAACCCCAACACAACAGAATGGGAAGTAGGTATTGGAACAGTTAGCGCAGGCAGTATCTCAAGGGATACAGTCCTAGCGTCTAGCACAGGGTCTAAAGTTAGCTTTACAAGTGGCACAAAGAATGTATTTTGTGATTACCCCGCAGGAAAATCGGTATACCAAGATTCCAATGGGCTTGTAACTGTACCCAATCTAGCGACTAATTCTGCTAGTAACCTTACCCCTGTTTTAAGCTACAACGCTTCAAATTCTGCGCAAACCAATGGCGCAACAGTAGCAGGAAGCTATCTACAGAATGTAATGCAAAACAAGAGTGGAACTGCTGGTGCTTCTACAAACTTTGCAGTCAGTAACGATTTAGGCACAGATTCTACCTACTATGGTGAGTTTGGCATGAACTCCTCTGTGTTTAGTAGTGGAACTCCTAGCGATTACTTTAGCCTTAATAACGGCATTTACTATTCAGGACACGATGGTGATATTACCTATGGTTCGGGCAACGGCTACAAGACTTATTTAGCTTGGGGAACAACAGGAAACAAAGCCCATGTAATCAATGCTAGTGGTGCTATCGGACTAAACACTAATATTACAGGCACTACTAACTTTGGCACTAGCGGTCAAGTATTAACCTCTGCTGGTAGTGGTGCTACTCCTACATGGGGAAGCCCTGCGGCTGGTGCTGGTGGCTCTGATACTCAAATTCAGTACAACAACGCTGGAGTTTTAGCGGGAAATTCTACCTACACTATGGTTAGTGGGGTAATGAAAGAAAATGGTTATAACTTTGTATCACAGGCTGATGTAGGTTCTTCCCCTAGCCAAATCCCATTAAACCAGTATTTAGGTAGCATGGCTTATGAAGATAAGGCTGGAGTAATTCTTACTGGCGATGCCAATATAAATACTTTGACTGTAGGTCTTGGTAGTGGTGCTGTAAATACAAATACGGTTGTTGGTAATAGTGCTTTTGCGACAAACACAACTGGCTTTAGCAATGTTTCAAATGGATATCAAACATTAAATAAAAACACAACAGGCTATCAAAATACTGCTGTTGGTTTTCAAGCTGGCTATAACACCACAATTTCTCAAAACAATATTTTTGTAGGCTATCAAGCTGGATTAGGAAACACAACTGGTGTTGAAAATGTATATATTGGTGAAAGGTCTGCAAATTCAAACACTTCGGGAAGTTACAATGTTTTTGTCGGTGCTGTAGCTGGATACGGTACAACAACAAGTTCATATAGCACTTTTGTCGGCCCGTTATCAGGGTTTGCAATAACTACAGGCGGTAAAAATTCTATTTTAGGTGCTTACACAGGCAATCAAGGTGGTTTAGATATTCGCACAGCAAGTAATTATGTTGTGTTATCTGATGGCGATGGTAATTATAGTCAATACTGGAACAACACTAATAAATCAACAATATTTACAGGCGTAATACAAACCACAGGCTACACAGTAGCTACCTTACCTACAGGCGTAACAGGCATGAGGGCTTATGTCACCAATGCTTTAGCACCTACTTATGGCTCTACTGTTGTTGGTGGTGGCGCAGTAACAATCCCTGTTTTTTATAACGGCACAAACTGGATAGTGGCTTAACATGACAATCTCCGCAAATTACCCAAGCATTAGACCTTCTTTATTACTAGATTTCGCTAACACAGAAGCACTCGACCCTAGAATTACATTTAGCAGACCTACTACTGCTACATATTATGATGACAATACTTCTGCTGTAGCTGAACAGAATTTGTTTACTTACAGCCAAGAATTTGATAATGCGTACTGGACAAAATCAGCGTCAACTATAACTGCTAATTCAATAGCCGCACCTGATGGAACTACAACCGCAGATACTTTTACTGAAAACACAGGCACAAGTTTACATTGGCTTGGTTCTCCCACATCCATATCGTTATCGGGTACAGCATCCGTCACAGTTTCCGCCTATGTAAAAGTAAACGGCAGAAACTTTTTCCAGTTGTGGATAGGCACAGGAAACCCTAGCATCAGAACTAGGTACGATGTTTCTACTGGGTCTGTTTTTGGACAAATTACAACAGGTGGTGTTTCTACAGGACAAGGAGGAACAATTACATCTGTAGGTAATGGTTGGTATAGAGTAACTGCAACTGGTCTTATTGGAACAACTGGTACATATCAGATTGGTTTGTTTCTTGATAATGGTACTGTTGATGCAAGTTACAATAGCTCTTACACAGGTGACGGAACTTCAGGGGTATATATTTGGGGCGCACAGCTTGAACAACGCAGTTCAGTTACAGCATACAACGCTACGACTACTACAGCAATAACAAACTACATTCCTGTACTACAAACAGCAGTAGCTAATGACGCAAGGTTTGACCATAATCCAACTACAAGAGAATCTTTAGGTTTACTGATAGAGGAACAGAGGACTAATCTAGTTACTTATTCTGCGGATTTTAGTAATGCGGTATGGACAAAAAATGTATGCACCATCGCAACAACTACAAATATTGCGCCTGATGGAACGCAAACCGCAAATACTTTAACTGCTACTGCTGGTGCTGGTTATCACTATATTTATCGCAATACCGCAATTACAATAAGCGGAAGCAATACTTGTACATTCTATGTAAAACAAGGCACAGCAACTTGGATTTGGTTTAGCGTTAGAGATAATAGCTTTAACTATTTCAATGTAAGTACTGGTGCTTTTGGTACAACACCTGACACTTGTTCCGTACAAAGCGTTGGTAATGGTTGGTATAGAATTACCACTACAAAAACAGAAACATCGGGTACTACTTCTATTGGAATTGCTGGGTCAAATGGCGGTGCTTCTTATACAGCAACAGGATATGAAACTGTATTTATTTGGGGCGCACAACTAGAAGCTGGTGCATTTGCTACTAGCTATATCCCTACAGTAGCTTCTCAAGTAACTAGAAGTGCTGATGTAGCAAGTATGACAGGAACTAATTTTAGTAGTTGGTATAACAATGCTGAAGGTACTATTTATAGTGAAGCTACTTTATCAACAAGTGGAAGATACTTTTCTTTTGATAATGGTGCCACTGGGACAAATCAATTTGAAGCAAGTCAGTCAGGCTCTACTGTTAATTTGTTTGTGTTTACAAACTCCGCTATACAAATGAATACAACGCCTGTTGCAAATGCTCCTTTTACTGCCAATAAAGTATCTTTTGCGTATAAAACAAATGATTGTGCAGGTAGCATAAATGCTGGGACTGTTTCATCAGATACATCGGTTATATTGCCAACAGTTGCAAATTTTAGAATAAA
>Ga0209087_1000222_pt1 | contig 37087 bp, 62 predicted proteins | sample S_130805_EF_Meta_FD_187321 | JGI IMG/M metagenome (GOLD analysis project Ga0209087, IMG submission 187321) | Freshwater microbial communities from Lake Simoncouche, Canada to study carbon cycling - S_130805_EF_MetaG (SPAdes) (version 2) | ecosystem: Environmental > Aquatic > Freshwater > Lake ... | reverse complement strand
CATCTGACCCCTTGTAATAACCGCTACCAAACGACCCAACTACCGCCATAAGGATGCCCAAAAGCACCCAAGGATTAAACAAACTCATGGCTTTGGGGGTTCATCGTTGTCAATGGCTTCAGCCTTGGCACTCGCATTGGCTATTGCCTTAACACCAGACCTACCAGCTACACCACCTAAAACACCAGTAATGAACACCATGATGGTGCTGATTTGTTGGGTGTACACCTTATCAATAGCCGCCATACTGCCGTTCATGGGCTGTTGTACAAAAGAAACAGAGTACAGGAACATACCCATAGAAGCTAACAGAATGCTCACCAATACTACGATAACGAATGCCCATACTCTGACTTCAATCTCATCAGCAGTCAGGCGATTATTAGGTTTATATCCAATGGTTGCCATCACTTCTTCTCCTGTTCGGGTTTAACTAACATCTCTGGGCAAGTGCCAGAAGCGGTACAAATTGGGGGTTTACATTCAGCATTAGACCAATTCAATGGGTCTTGGCAAGGGTAGCGGTAGCGGTCATCACAGCCAGCTAACAGCACCAAAAGGATAGATAAGCCCCAAATACAATAAATATTCATTTCTGCTTCTCTCTTTCAAGTTCTTTAATCACCTTTTGCACTTTTTCCTGCTGTTGTTTTGCTTCATGCTTTGCTTGCAATACATCCATGTAAAGCATACCTAAAACAGGTAACAACAATACGACAAGAACACAAGCAGCAATCCATCCCACTACGTTCTCCCAATCTTGCTTACCAGACCTATTACCATCCATAGGTATATTAGGAATAGGAAAGCTACCAACAGGTATGCTTGTTTTTCTGCTAGGAGTCGCTCCCTTTCCTTTCGTAGCCATGATTCTGCATCCCGCATCTTCCTTGCTTTTGCTTGCTCTGCAGCAATGATGTCTCTCATGCTGAACACTTCTGAATACAACGCACCCATCTCAGGTGGAGATTGATAGACCATGCACTCTCTGATCTGAACTACCAACCTCTCCATCTCTTGCTGTGCCAAAACCCTGTTCAGGGCTTCTTCCATCAAGTTCACATCATCAGAGAAAACTACAGTCCTAGCCTTCTCCTCTGACTCCCTAATGTGTGCTTCTAACTGTTCCTGTAACTTAAAGAACTCACTCAGGTTCTTAACGATTTCAGCTTTGACTTGAGTTTCGTCAACAGCAACATAGTCAGACTTTTTAGCCCTTGCCACAGACTTTGCAGTTTCAGGCTTGGGACTACCGCCAAATAGTTTACGCAACGTACCCCAAAATCCTTTAACCTCTTTGCCAATGGCAATAACTTCATTAGCAGTGTTCCTGATCTCGACAAAAGATTCTTTAGCTTGCTTATAGAGGTCACAGCCAGCTTGGATGTTTTTGACCAAACCAGCCGCAAGAAGACAAATAGATATTGGATCAATTTTGTACTCCTATCCAACAATTGCGGCAACATACTTTTGTGTTTCAGCAAAGTTTGGTACTTTGTTTCCAGCTTTTCTAACATTTCCTGCGCCAGCGTTGTAAGCCGCTGTTGCCAACTTGACATCGCCATTAAATGCTTTCAATTGTTGCGCCCAATATCTAACTCCACCACGAACATTTTGGTCAAAGTTGTAAGGATCAACATTCAATTCTTTTGCAGTTGCTGGCATGAGTTGCATTACACCAATAGCACCTTTGTTAGACAAGGCAACCTGTCTAAAATTAGACTCTTGTTTAGCAAGTTTTATTAAAAGAGGAATGTGTTCAGTAATGCCTAACTTTGTTGCTTCATCTTCAATAAGAGAGGAAACACGTTCTTTTTGAGGTTCTTTGTTAAATAAATTCTGTAACTCTTGAAACTCTTGCTCAGATAAACCTTCTGTTGGTTGTACTTGTTCAGGAGTTTGTTGAGTTTCAGGAGATGGAATAGTCTGTTCAGGAATTTGTTGATTCTCCTGAGTTCCTTCAGACTCCAAAATTCCATTTGCAATCATTACTTGTTTCAAAGAACCAGTAGCTTTATCAATTGCTTCTTGTCTTCCAGAGGCCAATGAAGAGCGAGCCTTGTTTACGTTTGTAAGCAAGCTCTTAACTGTGTCTGGATTGGTAAACGCATTCATAAATGAAGCATTGTCAAGACGCTCTTTTCTGTTTCGCAAAAAACGGGCGGCAAGAGACAATGTTGCATATGTAGCAGAAAAAATTGGAGAAACAAAACTTGTAGCCGCAGTTATTCCAACATCTGTAGCCACACCTCCAAAGCCTCTTGCTTTTTTAGACAGTTCAAGTTCAATCTTGTCGCCCAAAAGATTAGTAGCTTTAATTAGCTTTTCAGCATTTTCTATTTCTGTCTTACCAAATGCCTTCTCAAATGCAGATTTATTTTTATTGATAAATCCTAAAGAGTCATCTTGTTTAAACGCTGTGTCCAACATTGCCCGTTGAACACCTTTCATTTCACTACCTGTTGTATCTTTTTTGGCAACAGAAAGCAATTTGTTGAGCATTTCAGGTTTAGAAAAAGCACCTGATTCATTTGTGTTGAACACATCTTCTAAACGTGTTTTGCGAATCAATGTGTTTGTAGATGCGTCTGCCAAATCAGCCACTGCTTGTTCTGCATTGGCTCTTGTCTTTCCGTAGGCCTCAAGATTTATAGATAATTTCTCAAATTTATTTTTTATTTCAGGAACAATCCTAAATACATCTTGATTTCCACGAATGAAACTCTTAACAGCATTAGGATTAATTGTTCCATCTGGCTTAACAGAACTTTCTTTATTCAAGAAAATATGAGTTATTGCATCAGTTAATGCGTTAATAGACTCTGGGGTTCTTCCATTGATGTTGATGTACTGGTTTACAACTTCTGGACTGTCAAATTTCTTAAAAACATCTTCATTCTTGATGACATCGCCAAAACGATTCTTTCTTGAAAGCTGACCACCAATCCCTTCATAGAAAGGATTCATAAACTCTTTGCCGTACTCTTGCTTTAGCTGTATGTAGCGGTCACCAAAGTCTCCACCAATGCTCTTGATTTGTTTATCAAGAACATCTTTTGCAGATTCAAGTTGACGCAAACCAATTCGTGCATTGGCATCACCAGCAGTAGAGGCACGATAACGTATCCCAACTTCTTTGTTTAACTCTCTTGAATACTGGTCAATCAATGAGAAAGGTGAGCCAGATTGGTCGCTTACGTTATTACGAAATCCTTCAATTGCTTTTTGCAAAACAGGTGGTAATGTTTGGAATAAATTATCATCAATGGCTTGAGTTGCATTAAAGACTTTTTGAACACCATCTTGACTCAAACTTATGTTGTTTATATCAGCTTCTTTGTTCAAGTATTCAAATGCAGTTTCGTAATAACCCTTTTTTGCATTCTTTTGAACTTCAATTGCTTTTCTAATGTTCTCACCAAGAACATCTTGGAACTTGCCAGAACTAGACAAGAATTTTTCTGACATATTTTTGATGGCATCATCAGCATATGCGCTTAAACCTTGCAATGTTTTGAGTTTTTGAACATTCTCAGAACCAAACGATTGCAACACGCTGTTAGATGTTGGGAACAATTGATCAATTTTGCTTTGAAGTGCATTTTCAGAAGCATTACGATTTGTTCTAACAGTATTGATTGCCTCAATATTGTTTGCGCCAGCTTCTTTAGCCAACTGAGCAATACTCAATTCTTTAGTAATTTCAGCCAAATTAGGGTTGTAATCTTTACCAAGGAATGATTTCAAGTCAGCAGCATCTTGAAACTTTTGTGCAATTACTGGGTCTTTTGAAACCAAGTCTGACAATGTTCTAGGAATTGGCTCTTTGGCTGGCATCAAAATGTCACCAGCAATCTTAAACGGCGCAGCAACTGCTTTGAATGGGGCGGTAACAATCTTTCCTGCAACTGGCACTGCTCCACTAATAAGGCCACTTGTTGCGGCTTCTTCTGCGGCTTGCTCTACATCAAAAGCACCTTGACCAAATGTTCTTGCACCAGAGGTTACTCCACCAGCCAATGTGCCGCCAGCAGTTGTTCTAGCAACATTTGTCAACAAACTTGCGCCTCTAACTGGCGCTAAAACTCCACCTAAAGCTAATGCTGTAGGGTCAGCTAATCCAGAAACCATCTGTGAACTAAACAGTTTTGGCTCTTGTGTTGCATATCTAGCAACATTTGAAACAGATTCAGCAACTCGTGGAATAAAGTCTGTTGATCTTCCTTCCATAGCGGCAATTTGATTCTGTATGTCTTTTTCTCGATCTGCTTTTGATTGTGCTATATCAAGTTCTCTTTGAGACTGCTCAGAACCTAATGCCGCCGACAAACGAGTAAGCCCACCAACAACAAGGTTAGACGCAATATTGCCTTCACCTCGACCAGTAAGAGTCTCTAAGGCTCTACGACCTGTATATCCAGCATAGCCTTCTTTCTCTAATTGAGCTTTTTGTTTTGCCAATTGCTGTTGTTGCTCTGCGGCTCTTCGTGCGGCGATGTATTGAAGTGGGCTTGTAATTCCAGTTAAAGCCATTCCTCTGCCGCCACCAGCACTTTGTTGTGTAACAGGCGCTTCTTGAGGGGCTTGTTCTCTAACGCCAAGTAAAGATTTTAGTTCTTCAAACTCTTGTTCTGACAATGCCATGATTTTGTTTACTTTCCAAGAAGTTTTCTTTGCTCAGGACTTGCTTTATTTAGTAATTCTTGCGCTCTAGATGTTGGAGTTGTACCTGCTGCTGGCGCTGCTTTTGATGCTGGAGTTGCACCTGTTGTTGGACTTGTACCAGATTGTGGTTGATTTGGAACATTTCTGACACGAGATTGTAGATAAACTTCATTTGACTTCAAAACCTCTGCTTGACCTTGTTTTAAACGATTTAACGCCTGTGCTGCACCAGTGTTTGTGTTCAGCTTTAAATATCCTTCAATTTGTTTTTGCGCTCTGATTGCATCATCTTTTGCTTGAACACCTTTAGCAGCATTAAGAATTGTTTGAACACCCTCATCTATGTAAGACCGAATATCATCTTGAACTCTTGTGTTTTCTGATGGTTCTCCAAACATACCAGTAGCTTCAGCCGCTGCTTTAATGTTACTGAAAACTCCAAAAGTAACTTTAGGATTTTTACCAGTTACCAACTTTAAATAATCGTCAGTTTTTGTAAGTTTTCCTTGCAAAAGAGAACTTGCTTGTTTTACTTCAGCAATGTCTTTTATTTCCGCATCAGTTGGTGGCTTTGCTCCAGCTTTTACTTGTTCAACATATTGATATTGAGCAACTGAATCATTTGGATAAAGAATATTTGCTTGTGAATACAAGGCTTTTTCTGCTTTAGCGGCAGGAGTAAGTTTGCTTAATCCCATAGCTTCTGCAAATGCACCTTCATTAGAAGCAATAGCCCTAGCTTCATTTTCATTAGCAACAACATTAGCCTCCATAAGTGCTTTAACTCGTGACGCTATAACAGTTTGTTTTTCAGTTGCTGAACGCTCTCTTTCAGCTTGAACGCCTTTATATTCGGCAATCTGTGCTCCTTCTTTTTCAATCTTCATACCTTCTTGTGCAAGAAGAATAGCAAATTGAGGGTCGCCACTTGAGGCGGCAATCCTTGCCAATGATCTATAAGAATTAGGATCGGTTTGGTCAAGTTGACTAGCCAACTGTTGACGTTGTGAAATTAACTTTAACTGTGGGTCTTGACCACCCAAAGCACCGCCAACAGTTTCTCCCAACTGTTGTCCAGCACGATAGAATCCATAACTAGCTTTTTCCTTTGGGTCTAATTTAGAATAAGACAGCGCACGTTCTCTTGCCGCCGTATCTTGGTTTAATTGATACTGCTCAGGAGAGGTAAATAAACCGAGAATGTCTGAAGTTGCCATGATTATTCCTTAAGGGCCGTATGAGCCATCATATGAAAATGAAGATTGTGGTTGGTTATAGTATGTACCTTGCTGGGCTAAAAGCGTATTTTGATCTGGACTCATAAATGGACTACCTGTATATCCAGTTTGTACTGGTTGACCACCACCAAACAATCGTTCAAATCCAGTTGATAATTTTTTAGTATCTAATCCTCCAGCAATAACATCGCTAATGGGACTTTGTCCTGAGCCCATTTGTCGACTTAATGCCGCATTTGCACCACCCCTAAATAAGAATTCACCAACATTAGCACCAGCAGTAGAGGACTTACCCCCTAACTCTGAGCCTAATCTTAATGGTTCTTGACCAAGCCCCTCAATTGCTTGACCAGCACCCAAATAACCTGTAAATGGGCTCAATGCGCCAACCTGACCAGCTTGATACTGACCTAACATCCCTGCACCAGTACCAAACAAACCAGCACCAAACGCAACATTACGCTGTCCTTCAGCCTGTGCCTGTGCAGCCAACTGAGCATCCTGTTGAGCAATAGCGTTGTAATAGGCTTCTAACTCAGGTGTAGTAGCACCCAATCCAGCCATACCGCTAGGGCGCATACCTGTAGCGCCTACAGACAGTCCACTACGACCTTGTTGGAACAACTGGTTCTGCAACTGTGCCATCTGACGCTCACGGCTAGGGGCAAGCAAATCCTGTTGCTGTTGAATGTATTTAGCCGCAACATCTTGAGGGCTCTGTGCAAGATACTGCTGACCCAAGCCAAACAATCCACCAGCCGCCTGAGACAAGGGCTGAAACTGTTGTTGAGCAAGTTCTGCTTGCGTTAAAGCACCGCCTGTAAGACCCATTAAACGATCTTGATAGGCTTTTAGTTCAGGGCTAAGTTCATAACCAGCACCAGTTAAGTAGCCTTCAGATGCCGCCCGTATTTGATAATCCCTTTGTGCAGCCGCAAATTCTTCAGGCGTTGCATAGTCAGTTGCGACAGGTGGGTTAACACCTTTTATTCCATACTGAAAATTAGATTTACCAAATCGTGTGGTGATTCCAACAGGGCGAAACTTAGCCGCTTCAGCCGCTAACCTAGCTGATTCAAGTTGAGCGTTGGCAGATGTATTTGCCGCTGACTCTGTAGCAGAAGCCTGTTCACTTGCCCCTAAAAATCCTAATACTGCACTAATAGGCATATCAATCCCCTTTAATCAAAATCTCATCCACTTTAGACAAGTCTTTCTCGTCTGTGGCATGAATACAAAACCAAACACAATCAGTAATCGCTTTAACGCCGTGAATCAATCCAGCCTTAATCTCTAAACAAGCAGGGGCAGTCACAATATCAATCTCGTCACCACGCAAAACAGCAACCTTACCTTCAGCCAAGATAGACAGGTGACTGAAATTATGAGTATGCTTCAAGATGGCTGTGCCAGCAGGAAACCTAGCTTCCTTTGCATACAGTCCATCAGAAAAGTGGTGAGTAATCATGTGATTTTATTTGGCCTCAAGTGCGGCAATACGCACTGCTTGTGCATCAACCAATGCTTTAAGTTCTTGAATTGCTTTAATCAAACGAGAATCATTTTTACTCAAGCCACCCAAAGTTAAATAACCATCTTTTGTTTCACCTATCAAGTCAGGATAAATTTCTCTTACCTCTTGAGCAATAAAACCAATTTGATGGGCTTTTTCTAATTTATAGTCAAACTCAACAGGGCGCAACGCCATGATGTTTGCAAGTTGGGGCGCTAAATCTACGATGTTTTCTTTTAATCGAATGTCTGAATTAGCAGTAAATTGTGCTGCACCAACACCAGCACCAGTAATTGTGCCATTCCCATTTGATCCAGAGTTGTACGCAAATGAAGCATAGACTTGGGAACTACTAGCTGTTGCGCCAAACTTAATAAGGTCTAAAAGAGAAGTTGAGTCTGCCGATACGCTACTTCCAAGAATAAGGGCGGCTTTGGCAGAAGCAACAGTAAAGGTACTAGCATTGTTGGTTGCGGCAGTAGTACCCACTAAAAGATTCCCATTGGCATCTTTTCCTAGTTGTCCAGATCCAATACTAATAACACCTGTACCACCAGTTAATGTACCTGTATAAGAAAAGTTTGTAGCGGATAGCGTGGTGGTTGATATAGTGCTGGTTGTAGAGTCGTATTTCGTTGCAACCGCAGTCGCAATGTTGTTGAACTCGGTATCAATCTCTGTGCCTTTAACAATTTTGTTAGCATCACCCGTTGAGAGTGAGTCTTTGGCTGCGAAATTGACTGTTTTTGTATAGTTTGACATGGTTGCTCCTTATGCAAGTTTGCCTGTTTTGGTTTGAATTTCAATCTTTTGGAATGAAATTGGTGACCCGTTAATGTTAATCTCAAATCCCGTTTGAACGACTTTTCCTGAACCGCTTCCATATGCAGTCAATTCTTCCAAAATGATGCCTGTTGCATATTCAGCAATGTTGTATTCACCAATACCATACTCAGAAACGGCCTGAGTTGGTATAGTAACTGTCTGCGATTGGTAACTTGATGAAAAATCATAGCCCCAAAATATAGATATTGCTTGGTTACTGCCGCCCACAACAAGAATCTTAATTTTCTTGATGATTGAGGTTTGCCCATCATTACCCAAGTCAGCATTATTTGTGTAATATTGCATTCGGTAAGATGAACTATCGTCTTGGTAACCTGTGTATTTTGTTATAAAACCAGTTTTACCAATGAGCAAATCCCCGTTTCTACGGGAGCAAAAACTTTGTGGAGCAATGTTGTCCCATATCGTGACACGATAAGCCCCATCTTCTAAAGTTACCTTAGTGTCAAAGCAGAAAACTTTTCCTGCTGTGGGGCAAGTTAAGAGGTAAAAACCATTCTGTTCGGAATAGACCGACCTTAACTGCTTGTCTGATTCACTTGCAATAGTGGTTAAGAAGTCATTTCTAATGTTCTTGGACAAGTCACCTATTGGCGCAGACTTCTCTTGCACTGTTCGCAAAACTGAACGCAAACCACTGCCACTCAAGAAAACAACATCCTTGCCTGTGTTTTGAATCGAATCTCTTGCTATGCAGCCAACACTTGAGATCGTGTCGGAAAGCGTCATAGTTGATGGTGATGTAGCGCCTGCATAAATTAAGATTTGTCGTCTACCAAAGATAAACAAAAATCCGTTATGCGCCGCAAGACCCGTTACCTCATCTGCGCCATTAGGCCAGACACGAGAAACATCTAATGATCCTGCTGTACCAGTAGACCAAACATGACCCGCTAATAAATCGCTGAAATATACTGTTGTGTTATTAGTCTCTGTATTAGCCGCCCAAATACGACCATATGCAGAGATAGCTACGTTTGCTTTTGGCACAGTAGCTGCATAACCTGTTTTCTCAGACACTCTGCGATAAGTGGTGGTGGATACCGCAGGGTCGTAAATGATTGGATCATTATCTATCTGAAAGAAATATACGATGCCATTAAGACTTGCAGCTTGCCAGTTTCCTGCGTTGAAAGTTGGAGCAGTACCCCCACCCCCATACGTCAATTCAAGAATAGTACCCAACCCTGCCACGCCTTGCGTGTATTCGGCAAGAGGTGAGCCGTTAGCGCCATATTCAGCAATGTTGTATTCGGCTACAGCGCCAGCCGTTGCCAAACCCAGTTTAAACAGTTTGCCGTTACCAAAAAATAATACAGTAAGTGTGCCATCAGTTTGGATCAACTCATGGATAACTGTAATTTGATTTGCGCCTAACGTGCCACTAGATGTGTTGACCTTTTTATATCCTTGTCTAGCACCTAATCGACCAAACTTGTCAATCACGCAGTTAAGCGCAATACCAGCAAACCCGCTGGATATTTCTAGCGAGGGGTCTTGTGTATTCAACCCCAAAAAAGCTGGTGCTGATACGCTAGAAACTTGGAGGGCTTTGCTCATACCGCAACAAACTCCTGATTCTCAGGATAACGAGTGCCTTCCAAAGCAATGTAATCAGACAACATAGATTTGTACAACTGATATGCCTCAGAAGAACTCAAGCCACCATCTTCGCCACGCTCTACCAAAGCACGAGCATAGGCATTCTGAACCACCAAAGAGTCAGCAACAGCCACAATAGTTGAATCTGATGTCAAGGTAGCCTGTGGCACTGTTAAGCTAAATGGGATGCTATACACACCATCAGGGCGAGGATAAAGAGTTACCTTAGTGTCGTATCCTGCACTTACTCCATCAAACGCATATTCTGATGGAATACCACTAACGGGAGTAGAGAAATTCTGCTTACGATTCATTGAAGCAAAATCAATATTCCTCATACTAAGATTGCTTGTTGAATTGATAACATCAATAACTTGGAACTTCTGACCAGCACCAGTTAAAGCATATTCGTATGTGCCAGAAGTAGTAGACAGAGTAATAGTTCTGCCTAGAACATTCCAAGCAAAAGCATCTTCAATTTGACGTTTGGCATCATTGACAAACTTGCCAATTAGTGTGGAATAAGAATTGAGAGTAACAGTAGTAACTGTTGGCTCACGCAACCTTATGAGGACATCGTTTACAAGTTCTAAATAGGTCATCTGCTTCCAGCCTTTGCTTTGTTCCTTGCGGAGATAGCTTTAGCTTTTGCCTTTGCGTCAGCCTTTGAGGATGCACCCCATGCCTTGAGCGAAAGAAGCAGTCTTGTTGGTTCACCTTTCTTGTCGTACTCAGGGCCATCATTGCCCCCCATACGAGCCAAGAAACTTGCTCTGCGAGGGTTATCCCCCGACTTTACTGGAGGCTTCAGATTACCACCAGTTTCTGCATTATAAGATGATCTACCCTTGGCATTCAAGCCGCCTTTTGGATTTTGACCAGCTTTTGTTTGCCAAGTGGGTGTTTTCATCTACTTCACCTTTTTAGGCTTCTTTGCGGTCTTTGCCGCTTGTTTAAAAGCTTCAGCAGTAGGCGCACCCTTGCTACCAACTTTGCGCATCTTTTCGCCAGAGCCTTCCGCTATGCGCTTTTTCTTTGCGGCGATGTTGGCGTACAAACCCTGTTTCATTTCATCTTCCTTTTAGGCTTGGACATACCAGCCTCAGACAAAGCAATGGCAACTGCCTGTTTTGGGTTCTTGACAACCTTGCCCATTTTTGAGCCTGAATGCAAAGTACCTTCCTTGTATTCACGCATTACCTTGCCAACTTTTTTCTGAGCAATTGTGGGCTTTTTCATAGGGTTTCTCCTTAGTACATTATCTTGGCAGTAATAGTGCCTGTGACAAAAACTGTGCAATTTGCTCGCAAATATGTTGGTGCATTAGCTACAGTAATGATGCCATTAGCAGTCAATGCAGTGCCAATAGTTGACCAGTTAGTACCATCAAGACTGCCTTGCAATGCAACAGTAGCTGATGTAATACCAGAAACTTGTAAGAACGCTGGTTGACCAGAATCAACTTGAACGGCTGTTGATGCGCCAACAGCGCCAACTCCATTCAATAGGGTAATAGGTGATGTTAATGATGCCATTACTTGCCTCTTGAGGATTTCTTCATGAAGTTAGTAGCAGTTCTGCTACCTTTCATGGGCAGACCTTTGGGCTTGCCAATAGCTACCATAATAGTCACAGGAACGCCCTTTTTTACACTTTTCTTAGGGGTCTTTGAACTATCCATCTTGGGTGCTTTTCCATACATCATTTTGTATCCTTTGTAATTGAACCACCAGATTTCCAAGCATCACAAGTCCTAGCTGCGGCACAAGTAAAGTGGAATAACTCACAAAAACCTAGATCAGCAGCATCAATGAATTGCTGGTCATAGTCAATTTCATTCTCTGAATTCTTGCCTTTTTCTAAGCCACCCTTGATACATTCCATCATTTTGGGTGTTTGAATAAAAGCCGCACAGTTGCCGCAACGCATGGTTTTAACGACATTGGTAGGTGCGTTATACATCTTGGCTTTAGTTAGCCAAAAAGCCTCATTAGGCTCGTCTGGATTAGGTGGGCCATAACCAAACTTCTTGAAAGCATTGTTCCTGTTTTTCAGGTTTACAACAATGTCTTGTGTGGGAAGTGGGCAAACTTGGCCTGAAAGCATTCCATCTTTCATTTCCACAACCTATCGGCTATAAATGTAAAGACTCCACCAGCAATACTAGCGATAGTCATCCCCATCCAAAAACCGCCTTTAGACTTGTTTGCCAACTCTAAAAGACACTTAACGTCTGCACTAAGATTGTGCATTTCATTCTGTAGAGCTTCTACTTGAGCCTCTAACTTACCGAAATCTCGTGCGTCAACTTCAGACATTTGCAACCTTTCTTGGTCTTCCCATACGCTTAATTGATGGAATTACAGGCGCAAATGCGGTATCTGTGCGTTCAGAATCATCAGATTCTATGGTTACTTCTTGTTCATCTACTCTAACATAACCTTGATGACCCTTCATAGAGTCAATATCATGCTGAAGCGTAAAAGTTACACAATTACCCGATTGTAAACAACGAAAAGTAGCCATAAAACCCTTTAAATGAGAAAGGGGGGACTAGCCCCCCCATCTATCCTGATTAAACAGGGCGACCAATGACAAGTTTCAATGTTGTTGAAGCCAAGTCAATAGAACTTGCTGTTGGGTTAACAGTTACGATAGTCACTGTGTTAGCGGCTGAAACGTATGCTCTACGCATCAATCCAGCTTCGCTAACGCCAACAGACATACCAATAACCATATCACCCAAAGCTACTCCTGCAACAGTTACTGTGTCTGTAGCTGTAGCTGTAGTAGCGACTGATGCGCTATCTAAAGTACAAGAAACATTCCAAGTATCTGAAAATAAACCACGAAATTGGTCATTTCCACGGCGGGAAGTGACTGCTGTTGCTGCTGCCATTTTGATTTCTCCTAAATAAGTTAAAAAATCCCCCCACCATCAAGGCGAGGGGAAACTGTTATTAGCTAGGAACAACCAAAGCAAACATAGCAGAAGACTTAGCTGCACCAACTGTAGCGGCACTACGCAAAGCAGCAACGCCATACAAAGTGTCAGATGTAAACAGAGTAGCCAAATACTCTTGTTTGTACTGAACTTGTGAGCGAACACCAACTTGCTCAACCAAGACCATAGCATCTTTGTGACCCATCAAGCAAACACGGGCAATTGCAGAACCACTTGTTGGGTAAGCGGCTGTTGCAGATGCTGAGTCAGCATTGCTAGAGGTGAACACGGGGATGCCATACAGGTTACCGATTTCACCATTGCGGATAGCATCGCCATTACCAACAAATGCTTGTTCGGTGTAGCGAGCCAGACCCATCAAAGTGTTACGGCTTGAGGGAGGAATTAGGAAGAAACGATTGTCCATAGGAGTATCGTTGTCATCCAAACGCTGAATAGTGCGGCGAATAGACGCATCAGTCAGAGCAGAAGCATTACCAGTGTTGGTGTTTGCTGTGTAGTCAAAGGTTGTTGTACCATCACCGCCGATAAAAGCAGAGCCGTACTGAGCGCCAGTAGTGCCGCCGTTAGCAACACGACCCAACTGCACCAAGTCTGTATCAACTTGACGAGCCAAAGCGTAACCAGCGTCAGCAGTGTAGAACTGGCGCATAGAGTTCAATGCTTGGGCTTCAACAATATCTTCAATCAAACGGCTATATTCATAGTGTTTGTTGATAGAAATGTCAACAATTGACTCTGTTGCTGCAATCAAAGTGACTGCTGTCTCTAAGACCTTTGCAGAAGCATTACCTCGTGTAGGAGTAGGAATGTGAACAGTGTCACCTTTCTTACCCTTGAAGTTCATCTTCATAACCAAGTTAGCTAAAACAAGGTTCTTCTTATAAGACGCAACGATTTCGTCTGACCAAATTTCAGGGATGAAATTGGCTGCTGTGGTAGTAGTTACCGAGTTTGTGGGGGAAAATGATGTTGCCATTTGTGTACTCCAATAAAATCAAAAGTTAAGTTATTTGACCCGTCCCTCTTGATACGCTTGCATGATCTCGTCACTCAAGGCATCGTAGCGGTTTGGATCAGTCATCTTCAGCCGAATAAGGTCTGCCCTGCGATAGACCCTCTTTCCAGATTCACCACTGCCACCTACATCAACTGTCGCTGCTTTAAGACTAGACTTGCGCTGAGTTTCCCCTGCTTCATTAGTCTGTTTAGCCTTAACACCACGCAACTGTTTGTAGGTACTCAGCAATTCATTAGCACTATCATAATCAAACTCACCATCAGCTTTTGCATACAAACCAATCCTAATAGGTGAAGATTTCACCCAATTTACAAAGTCTGCATCTTGAGCAATCTGACCGAAATCAGGATGCTCTGCCGCCAGCTTTTGCTGAATTTGCATCTTTTTGAACTCTTGACCAGCTTGTCTAGCCGCAAGTACATCAGGATGGTTATCAACAGTCTTACGAACCGCTGCCTGTGGATTCTCAAAGAAATCTACTTCAGGTTCTTCCTCTTTAATATGTTGGGGTTTACCCGCAAGGTTTTGCTTGATGAGTTCATCTGCTAATTTGCGTACTTCGCCAACTTCTTGTGCTTGCTTTCCAATCAGCTTTTCTGCCTCTTGGTGCATTTTGATGATGTCTGACAACTCTTTACCCCGATACTTGTCGGGAATGTCATTACTCATCGGCTCAACAGTTGATTCAAGTTTCTGCTTTTCAACAGTCTCTAACTCGCCTAACATCTCGTCTGGGTTATCTACTAACATATTTTTCCTTTTCCTGCCACTTTTGGGTTCTAGGATGACACAACGGCATTAATGCTTATGTTGTGGTTTTTTGCTCATGCGCTAACTTATCACGATGTTTCTTCTCAAATTTCATCCATGAAGATGGAAAATGACCCGACCACCCTTCCAAGTTAATGCTTGGAGCAGAAATTGTGCGATTGGCTGAACCACCGCACTCACACTGAGTTGTTTGTGCCTCATAATCACAAAGTCTCTCAATTCTGTGTCCACTTTCGCAGACAAATTCATAAATTCTTTTCATTCAATTCCTCGTAGGCTCGTTCACTGACCTCTTTCAAGGTTTTCAGCCAAGTCAAGATGGAAAGTTCACCTTTTTTGAACATTAAGGTCTTTTCATCAGGAATAACGCTCAGATTATTAAGCGACTCTATCATATTGTCAATATCAATAGTTAAATCCTTCCAACCCTCTGTTGACATCATGTCAAAGCGGCTTTCATAGTATTTCTGAAGTTCTGGGTTCATGGTGATCCTAAAATGCAAACTTCTTCTTTTTTGGTGCAATCATCTTGGCAATTTCTTCTGCGTAATATTGCATACCAAACTTGCCATCAACCCGTACATCGTGATTTTCTGGGGGTACAAATAACTTGTTTGTGTCCTCAAACGGGCTTTCTTTGATTCGGTCTACCCAAACAATGAAGTGAGCGCCAAAGGCTTCCCGTGTTTCAGGGGTAGGACAAACAAAATCAGCAATCACATGAGCCCCATATCTAGATGCTATATCGCACAAAACACCCATACGCCTAGCCTGTTCAATGCGGTCTTTTACAGAGAATCCAAGGTCTTTGTTGATTTCCTTGCGTATTTCATCAGCATTAAAGTGAACGCAGGAAAGTTCCCTTGCCAAAGCTGTAGCCAAGGTGGTCTTACCCGAACTAGGCAAACCCATGATTAGTATTTTCATCCCTTGACCTTATACAGTTGTTTTACGGCAAAGTCTGGTGCTGGTGTACGCCAAAAGTCTTTTCCTGCGTACTTCTCCCACACCGATTTAGGCAGGATAGATGGGCGCTCTTGCCAAGTTACTTCTTTCCTAACTGTGTGTAGGCTTTTCATGTTTAGTGCTTTGTCAAACACTTCGTTCTCGTACTCCACGTTCTTAAAGTCGTGGTCAAAGTACTGCTTGCCGATGAACTGGTACAACTCGCGCATTACGCTCTCAGGCTGTTTGCAAAGCATCTCGTACTCCACCAACATAATCATGTCGGGATTTAACAACAATCCTTCTTCCAAGAAATAGTATGGCTTAACAACTTGGCCTTCTTTCTTTACATCCATCAAGGCATCGCACCTTGTGGTGACTGTCTGCCGTGACTCATCATCTGTCAGGGTTGCGCCGTACAAAGAATTCTTGGCTGATATACGCTCAAAGCTATCCAATATCCAAGGCAAGTCCCGCACACAACAAATGATCTTAGTCTGTGGATATAGGTCTTTAAGGAGTGATGTCTTAGCAGTCCAGCCCCTGCTGGTGTCAAACACTGTGTTTGGTGTGACTGCTTTGTAGTAAGCCTCAAATACGTCTTTTAGTATTTGTTTGCGCCTGTCTTCATCTATCAAATGATTGCTCTCACTGCCCGTAATGACGTTGATGGTTGATGTAACAAATCCTTGCACGGGCGATGAGATGTCTGCATAAAACTCAGGGTTCTGGCGCAAGATAGCCGACAACAATGTCGAGCCTGATCGTGGCAAACCAGAGATGAAGAAAAACTCTTTCATGCTGCTGGAGTCTGGGCAACCCAATTAACTGTAGCCTCATCCCACTGATAACGCACATTGCCGCCGTTAATAACGGCATCTGCTGGCCTTGCTACAGGTGCAGCCCATGTCATTGTGTCTGAGTAGCCAATCCATGATGGATAAGGTCTACGGGCTTCATGTTCTGCAGTTTTAGCCGTGTTGTACTCTGCCTCGGTCAAGACCTGTAACACACCAGCGATGGTAGTGTCGGCATCGTCATCGCAAGTGCCGTAATATTTTGGGGCTCTTAGGTATGTGCCATCGGATGCCACTTCAACAGGCCATGTTGAGCTATCGTGCCATAAATGCGTCCAACCCTTGACAGCAGGCATGGATGGGCCTGTGCGTTGTGGCTCGGCTGTGCAAACTATTTTGGTTACTGCGTCTACTTCGGTGATGCAAATGTACATTGGGATGCTCCTGATAAATTAAACTGCGACTCTGCGGATGGCGCGGACAGCGTAGGTGTAATCTTTATTAACACCGCCTTGAAAACCGCTGTTAAAGCTCTGCCTCCAGCCTTGCGTAGCAGAATTTTCAGTGCTTGACCAGTAAGGGTCAGTAGCAAACGCCTGTACGCCGCCGGATTGAAAGTCTGTTGCGGAGGTTTGAGCAGGTGTGCCACTTGTGTAATTGCTGCCGCGACTTGGAACGGCATTGGTATTTGTGCCTGACGATGTGTTGTTGTTTACTGTACTAGGCTTTAAATTATAGTAACAAACCTCTAGCTCATTTTTAGCTGGCATATACCAGTCAGAAAAACCACCGATAGTTAAGCCTTCGCAAAATTGAGCAGCAGGATGGGTGACATCATTCATTGCCGCGCTGTTAGATGGGCCATCAATAACAGATGTAGTTCCAGCGGTTGTCGTGTTTACTAGCTTCCATGCTTTAGCGGAGTTGTAAGCAGTAGATACTGGCCCAACCACAAGGTTGTGAGTTGCTACACCAGACACGCCAATTTGACCTGCATAAAAACCACCACCAAAAGCCTCACCAATTACTGTTGGGCCAGCAGGGGCAAAACTTCTTTGGTTTTGAAAAACAGCTTGTAGAGCACCACTCATGTCAATCCACTCCCTGAAATAAGCCAAGTTGTTGAAGTCATTTTGATTGCAGTAGCTGAACCATATTGCGCCAAACTGCGTGAACCAGTTGTACCAGCAGCACTTAAATACATTGTGTCTGTATTGATTGCAATAGTTACCACTTGACTTGTCATGTTTACAAATGTAATTGCAGTGCCAATTGGATAGGCTACAGACGAATTTGCAGGGATTGTAAATGTCCGAGCATTTGCATCGGTTGATGGATGAAAGATGTGCTTGCCAGCATCAGAAAGAACTAGCGTGTAAGCTGCGCTTTGGCTATTTTGAGGAATGTTTTTAAATCCGACTTCATTTGTACCATCAACTGTGCATGAAGATAAAGTGCCGCTTGATGGTGTACCTAAAGCAGGAGTTACAAAAGTAGGTGAATTAGCAAATACCAAAGCACCAGTACCAGTTTCATCTGTTACAGCACTAGCTAAATTTGCGCTTGAAGGAGTACCTAAAAAAGTAGCTATTCCAGTGCCAAATGACGTAATTCCAGTACCACCATTAGCTACAGGCAACGTACCAGTAACACCCGTAGATAAAGGTAAACCTGTAGCATTAGTCAAAGTAACACTAGTTGGTGTACCCAAAATAGGAGTAACAAGTGTTGGGCTTGTGGAAAATACTAAGTTAGTAGATGTTGTTCCAGTTGCACCAGATGCCGTATATCCAGTAATATTGTTAAAAGAAGTGATGCTTGCTGTAGAAGCACCAGTACCACCTCTATTTACTGCAACTGCTGTTCCATTCCATGTGGCACTGGTAATTGATCCAGCATAATCAAAAGTATTTGTTGACCAAGATACATTAGATGGGGCAATGTCATGCCTATCCCATGATCCAGCAGATATTGCATTTGACAACAATGTCAATTGAACATAACCACCTGATGGTACAGAAACAATAAGCGATCCTGATGCGTTATTGACTGTTATAGCGCCACTGCTTTGGTTATTATTAAAAAGGTATTGCACTCCATTTGCCAATGTAGTTGCATTTGGCAATTGGAATGTATGTCCACCAGAACCCGTAACAACATGAGAGTAAGCAGATGAAACTGTTAATGTTGTTGTTGTTCCAGCTGCCGCTGTTGATAAAAATGATGCAAGGAAAGTATTAGCTGTAACATTCTGACTTGAATCACGCAGAACAACACTGCTTGCACCTGAAGAAGTTGTAACACCCGTACCACCATTAGCAACAGGCAGTGCAGTACCTGACAAACTAATAGCTAATGTGCCACTGCTTGTAATTGGTGAGCCAGTAACTGATAAGAATGCAGGAACTGTTGCCGCAACACTGGTAACTGTGCCAGATCCACCACCTCCAGATGCTGTAATTGTCTGATTAGGCCAAGTGCCACTTACTGTAATATTTGTTCCTGCGACAATGCTAGGAGAAGCTGTACCAGTTCCTCCATTAGCTACAGCAAGAGTTCCACCTAATGTGATTGTCCCAGATGTTGTAATTGGGCCACCAGATGTAGTCAGTCCAGTTGAACCACCAGAAATAGCAACACTTGAAACTGTTCCACTACCACCACCACCACCAGCACCACCACTGGTAATAACTTTAATGCGGTCTTGCAGATCTGTAGAAACAACTTCACCTACATTGATCTCTTGACCACTAGACAAAGCAATGATTAAAGAACCATCAAAGTCGATGTTTGCGTTGACAACAGATACGCCATCAATACCATCTACACCATCTTTACCTTTTGGGCCTTGTGGCCCTTGAGCACCATCTTTACCATCCCGACCAGCCTTACCATCTTTACCATCACGCCCGTCTTTACCATTAATACCATCACGACCATCTTTGATAGTGATGATGCGCTTTTCAAGGGTGCTGGTTACGTTGTCAAACTTTTGGCGAATGTCTGTGTCAATCTTCTTGAGTGATTGAACAACCATTTGAGCATTCTCAGCCGCCTTACGCTGCTGCATTTGCTTAACTTCTGACACAGAGTTGTTTACCGCATTAAAGATATTATCTGCAATGCCATCTACATTCCCATCATTGAAGATTTTATCTATTGCCATTTGCCAACTCCTGATTTAAGTTTTGTAAAAACTCGTTTTCCATGTCTACTACAGTGCTTTTAGCATTATTCATCTGTAACTCGACAATTTTAGACTTGTTTTTAATGTCTGCTTCCTTGAGCATCAACTCGGCAATACGAACCCGCTTGTCAAACTCTCTAGATGCTTGGTCATCTTCATTGGGAAGGTTCTTAGTCATCGCCGCCATGTTCTTTGCCTGTACTTCTTGTGGCAATAACTGCGCTTCAACAGACAATTTGATAGCTTCTGCTTTGTTTTGCTCTGCTTGGCTAGTCTGAACAGCAATATTTGCCTGTGCAGCTTGCATTGCTAACTCTGCTTGCATCTGTTGCATCTGCTGTGCTTCAGGATTGGGCTTACTCATCTCATCCAAAGCCGCCATCATCTCGTATCTGTTGCTTAAACTTGAGTTAGCGATGATTCCTTTGAGAATTACAGGCAAAACAGGTGTATTTGGGCCAAGAGTCTGCAACAAACCAATGAATTGCTGCTGTTCATACTCTCGAGCAATGATTCCAAGGGTTGCAGTAGGGATGAAGTTCATGTCTACAGAGGGATAACGCTCTGGATCGAACTGCATGAACCTGAAAGCCGCCTTTTTGATGAACGGCACAAGGAAATCTTCTTGGAAGTTGACCAATGTACGCTTGTACTTCTTGATGATGGAGGCCACAGCCATCGACATACCGCCACCATCACGGCTTGACTGAGAAACCATGCCGTTTGAGTCCAATGTCCCAGTAGCTTGCAACAACATACGCTCAAAATCTTTGGCAGTTGCTAGGTTATTGGGGTCACTCTGACCAAACTTGAATGGATACAGGATTTCATTGGGGTTGCCATTAGTGAGAATAGCTTTACCAGCCTTAATCTCAAACTTCATGCCACGGGGCAGTCTAGTTGCATCCATCGCAACCATAGGGGCAGTGGTCAAAGCGAGTGAATCCAAGTGAGCCCGAGTCTGAGCATCAATAGCTTTCTGCATATTGAAGGCTTTTTCCACTGTACCTCGCCCCAACAAGCGATTAGGCACTGTATCGTCTTGGTACGACAACACTGGCCTGTCTTTCATCATGTATGGGTTTTCTTCAGCCTTGAGCAACATACCATCGTTGGCAATTACGACAATAGCCTCGACCATATCTGAGTAATCTTCAGCAGCAGAGTTCTCAGGGAACAACTCAACAATGTCTTTGTTCTCAGCCATGTTGTTTAAATACTCACGGGGTACTAACCCATAGTATGTCAACAACAGAACCTTCTCATCTTGGTACTGGCTTACCTCTTGGGTAGGCTCTAAATCAGTATCTTCATAGGTGGGCGTGATGTCTACCTTGCGATAGATGCCTTTTTCGATTCCCTCTACAACCTTGTGAATTGAGACGTATTTCTCAATAGCCACGCCCATACAGTCATCAATGGAAGTACCATTTGGGTCAAACAAGAAGTTCTTGGGATTGATAGGCATGATCTTGACAGCAATCCTGTCTCTCTCCATCACGCCAATAGCAGCTTGTCCCTGTTGATTAGGGATAGGCTGAGTAGAAGGAATATATTCTTTCTCAGTCTTGACGATGATCTCGCCAATGCCTGTTCCATAGATTTCAGCCATCAACTCGATCTGGTCGATAGATTTTCTGATCTTGTCTTTCTTGAAGTCTTCCATCAACTGATTCTTGATTTGCTCAACATCTATAGGGTTTCCACCTATATCTTGAATGTTGTCTTCAATATCAAAGAAGTCGCCTTGACCAAAGATAGCTTCCATGATCTCAGCATGGCGAGTCTCTACGGCTTGTTGTGTGGCAGGGGTAACAATGCGGCTACGCTCAGACTCACGGGTCTTGTCTTCAGAAGCCCACTGACCACGGAAGATGCGCTCATACTCAAGCCAGTCAGGAAGAAAGTTGGTGTCTCTATAGTCACGCCACTTAGTGCAATGGTCAGTAACAAAAGCCGTCAGTTCTTTGTCAGCTTCAGTCGGCTGATAAAACTCGTTTTGCTTTAACTTGACTTCTTTGTCTGTTGCCATTTATATCCCTTTAAATGCCACTTATTATGTCAAGAGGCTCCCACTCATCTTCTTGGTCATCAACAAAGTATGAGGTCACAGCCAGTTGGTCAATGTAGGAAAGAGCATCGGGCAAGTCATCGTGAACACCTTGGGCAGGAAACATTAAGATTTGATCCTTAAATTCTGTCCAATCTTCCTCAGAGTTCAGCACAATACGCCCATGCTCAAACCTTCCTTGGAGACTCCAGATAATCCTGTCAGTCTTTTTCCTGTTGCCATGCGTTAAGTCAACTATATGCGAATATACATTATTTTTCCGCATTAAGTCTGACAAATATGGCAAAACTGCATTTTTTAATGCTCCACGCTCAATTCCAACGCTCAAAGGTCGGTATTCCCGCATCTTTAGCAAAATCGTGGCAGCAGTCTCCCTGATGTCCCACCTACCAAAAGCAATCTCTTTTACAAACCATTTGCCATCATCAGTCACCTTAACCACAGCAATGGCAGTCTGATCTAGCCTTTTCTTTGAGTTAGCCGCCTGTCTAGCTACTTCCTCAAATCCAGCCAAGTCACAGGCTATGAAGTAAGAACCATACTCAGGCTCAGTCCCGTATTTAATCCACTCTTCTTTAAAGACATCGCTACCCGCATTGTCAAAAGATGCCATATACTCTTGCTTAAAAGCGAAGCTTGATAGGGATTTCTTTGCGCTCTCGATTTCAGCAGGGTCGATTAAAGGGTTGTCTTTGGTGGTGAAATGCCAACTTTTCCAGTCTGAGTCTTCTTCTGACATTCCGAGTTTAAATACGTCATAGAAGAAATTGCGACCCTTGGGAGTGCCGATGAACATAGCTCGGCCTTTCTTATCAGACAAAGACGCACGAATAACCTGTTCCCATGCTTCAGGTTTGATGTCTGCAACCTCGTCAAGCACAGCGTAGGTGAGCGACACTCCTCGCAAAGTATCTGGTCGGTCTGCTCCTCGGACATAGATCTTTGCTCCGTTTATCAAGGTAATGTCCATATTATTGATGTGGCTGGCTTGGATAACCTCCCTGCCCAACTCCATCAATACATCCCAAATAATCTGTCTAGCCTGACCATTGGTAGGCGCAACATAAAGCACAGCAGAACCAGCAGTACACTGCAAACCCTCAATCAACAGGGTAATGGCTGAGAGTCTTGACTTACCGCAACGCCGACCAGCAGCAATAACTTTAAACCTTGTTTTATCAGCAAAAACCTCTTGTTGCCAAGGGAGGAGGCTAAAGTTCAGATCAGACATCTTTACTTTCTATATCTTCAGCTTCTACTGTGTTTTCACCAATGGTGACACCACCAATGCCTGAGATCGTAATGTTTACAGCACTTCTCTGATTCTTCTCTTTTTCAAACAGAGTAACGGGAAGCATCCTATCCATGCACAGTTTCAGTGCAGCCATCTGTGCAGGGTGGTCATCATCAAGGGCAATCTGAACAGTCTTTTGGACAACATTGACTCCAGCACTGTTTATCAACAAATCCTTGAGTTCTTTGACCCTTTGATTCTCAGTCTTGGGCAACATAGCTATTGGCTTGGAATCAGCATACTTTGCCATAGTCAACTTACCAGAACCCTTGGGTCGACCCTTGGTTTTCTTTAGGTTATCAGGGAGTGCATCTACTACGTTCATCTTTTATCCAGTGAAGGGAAGTTAGTGCGTACTTTACATGAGAATTGTTTTCTTGTATAGTGACATCAAACGGGGGCATCACCCACCCCTCTATGCGGTTGAGCCGACCAAGTAGGATAAACGTAGTGAACCATGTGGTACTCCAGTAAAGAGTAATCTTGAACAGGGCCTGTAGCGTGGAGTGATCGATCTGACAGTCATCACTAACTTAGTATAAACGAGAGGCTCTCCTTTAAAAGGATCACCCCCACTCACGGGTGTCTACTCTTGTTCGTCAACTAATCGAAGTAAGCATTTACTTGTTAACGCTACGATTGGCTTTTCCAGTGTGGAGGAGGGTACACAAATATTTACACACAGCACACTACCCCTCCCCCCCATAGTAAGCACTAACTAACCTATGAAGTAAGCGCTAGCTAACATAGCACCAAGGGATGATGCACTATAATGCATGAGGGTTTGATGCACCATATTGCATACACCTAGACTGGTACTGACCAGTCAGTCATTAAATACATTCCACAATACGAAATGTAAATAATTGTTTCACATTATGGAATTGCACCATGTTGGTGAATAGCGTGTACTAACATCCCTGATTTGGTGCAGAGTGTTTACTAACATCACCTTTTTGGTGCGCTCTGTTAGTGAGTACTATCATTGATTAGCTTGATTTTGCTGGAAGTGTAAAACTGGCATGGTATGTGCATTAGTAAATTGTCCGATGTTGGACTGCTGATTAAAAGGTTTCAAGATGAAAGCATACAAACACTTAGTTAAATTCGCTTTAAAGCATGGTCATACAGTCTCTGTATATGATGGCGAATCATGGGACGTGCGTAGGTCTACTGCTTACAAGGCGATCATAGCCAGCATTGAATCAGTCGAAATAGCATCGCTGCGAATCAGAAACGCTGCGGGAGATGTTATTGGTTGGGCATCAGTTATGCCATTTGGCTTAGATGATGATGAAACTGTTGTTGACCATACAATGAATCCCTTTATGGACTCATGGAGCGAGTCCTACGATCTGACTCAGGTCTGACAGTTTAGCGGTAAGCCCGAAAGGGCTTATCAGTGCACTGTCGCACTATTTGAAAGGCTTCAATATGAAAATCACTGAGCAAAAAAACGGAAATTGGACAGTTTTTGAGAGAACGCAAAGCGGATACTATTTAGTCAAACTCTACAAAAGCTCGGGCGAATTATTAGACAAAATACTTTGCGACAATAGAAGCAATGCCCTTGCATATTTGCGTAGCTTTAACGCCATAGCTAAGAATCAAGGGGCTTAACATGGATAAATCAGAGATTCTTTGGGCTATTGCCTGCGTTGCTGTCTTTGCCTATATCGGCGTTTTACTGGCATGGAGGGGCTAAGTATGAACAAAGCATTTCCACGCTACCAATCAGCACAAATTGCTGCAAATTGGGGTTGTCATGGTTGCTGTCAAAAGCCTGACCCTCAAACAATCCAAATGACAGAATACCCACCAAATAGAGGGCAATATGCTTTTAAATGCACAAATTGCCAAGCATGGACATTTTTTGACTTACAAAATACAGAGGTGACATTATGAGCGAAAAACTAGAATGGGAAGCCCTTTGGAATGCAATGGAAGCAAACCCTACAGAATGGATACCAACTACAGAAGCAATGTATTGGGAAATGTTGGAAGTTGTGCCACCTAGATCGCAGAAAAAAAGTGCTTTTTTAGTTGGTGAAGCTGACTACGACAATGCAGAGGGTTATCCAGTTTATTCAGCGTTTAAACGTGTCGGTGACAATTTTTATGCAAAAAGCATGACATTTGAACAATTTACATCGGAGTTTGTAGCATGAAGCACACAATGGTTTGGTTTGGTCACATGACACATGGCACATTCAGAATCGGGGAAGATGAAAACCCAATAGTTATTGTCAACTCAATAGATGAAAAGGCAATAATGAATCCTGATGACGTTGAAGAATACATGGAAAGCCAAGGGTTTGACAGTTATCTAGCGCTGGATGAATTCCAAGGCGATATCGTTTTCTCGCAGACTTTTTTAAAAGGTTTGACAGAATGATATACGCCACAATTGCACTACTTCTAAAAATAATCCTCAAAAAGTAATTAAGCCCTTCGGGGCTTTTTTCTTGCCTACTGCCACCTTAGTATTCCCATGCCCTAAATAATCGCTTCTATGGCCTTCTAAAGCCCTCGCAAGGGTTAATCTGCCACTGTGCAAAGCCCAATATAGTTCAAATCATCATCAGACCTTAAACCTATGCTATGGAAATGCACTGCCCAACGTAAGCAAACCCTAAACCCTTCGCTTATGTTTCCGTCACCAATGCCTCGGAGAGCTTCGTATTCAACAGGGTCAAACTTGATAACTACACCCTTTTTTTCTTCAACCTCAGACATTGCATTGCCTCCAATACTCAGCAATTAATAGGGCTTCTGCCCTGTTTATGTCCTTTTTGAGCTTTAATTTGGCCTTTGGGAATAACTCTCTAGCCTTGTCCAATGCCTCGTTTTTGTCAGCAGTTAACCCGAAATGCTTTTTCCACTTTTGAGGTGTGACCAAGTGAAAAGGGTAGTTTGTAAGCTCACAAACCGCACTAATTACGCCTACAGCACGCCCAAATGAAAAGGTAGAGCTAACCCCTTGGTTTGGCATTGAATGCACCTGTTCCATGCATATCTCTGCGCCCTCTTTGGGGTCAACAATTCCTAGTATTCGACTCTTGAACACAAATGCACGAATGTGCTTGTCTTGATGCTCAATGTTAAAGCTGTCAATGTATTCGCCATTGTGGTTAATTGCACCTAATGCGCCGTTGACACTTCCAGGATCGATACCTATGTAAACCATATTAATCTCCACAGAAACAAGCAATTGTCTCTTCGTTAGGGTCGAACATATCGGTTTGTTCCGATGAGAATTTAATCATAGAAGCATAAGACGGGCGATCGGAGCGGAATACAGCACCGCTTGACTTACTTGCCACCGATAGTGCTACTTCCTCCATTTTTGCCCACCAAATGCCTCGTTCTGGCTTTTCAGCAATTAGAGATAACACTTGAGAGCCACCTTTAAGAAAACAAAGATCACAATTTCCGTGATAAGTAACGCCATTGATGTTCGGTAATTCAAGATCAAAAGATTGTTTGCGCCAAAACTCGCCAACAGTTTCTTTTGTAACTCCAGCAGTTACAAGAGGAATTCTAGATTTATCAGCAATTTTGGCAGCTCGGCGCTGCTCATCAGCCCTCATGCCAATCCAATCCATTGTTTCATTATGGTCATTCCACCCAAGAGATTTAAGATATTTATGGATTGTTCTAATTTTTAATTCTGATGTGCAAAATCTAGTTACAGGGTTTGGTAAATATTGGCGTTTGCGGATAAGTGCTTCAAATGGCTCTCCGTTTCGACTAGCAGTTTCAAATGTAACTCTTTCAAATGCTGGGTCGGCATTTCTATATTCCAACCAATGAATTTCAACATTCCAATTGTCAGAACAGGCTTTAACAAATCTTAAAGTCGCCTCATCTTCCTTGCCTGTGTTGGCAAAACAGACAATAGCCTCACTTGGCAAGCTCATTTGGTGAGCTTCTAGCACCTTGTAAAGCATATAAGCAGATGTTCTGCCACCTGAAAAACTGATGCAAGTTGCTTCTTTTATCTCAAACGGGTTCATTTTTAAGCCTTTTTATGATGTTCATTCGCCTACGCAGATCATTGGTCGCTGCCAACCCTCGTTTTTTCTCGATATCTTGCAATGTCTGCCACCACCATGAAGAAGCGCCCTGCGTCCCAGTCTCTTGAAACTTCCGTTTGTACCTCGTTATCCATTCCTTCGCTTCCATATTCTTCATAGTCTCCAGTAACTGTGAGCGCTCGGGTTGTGTCAGCGTAGCTAAGTTTGCGTGTTTCTTTGTGTTTGTCAAGGATTTGGTTTGCCTCTTCTCTAGTCATTTAGGATTCTCCATGCGGTTGCCGCACAAAGTGGGACTTGTCCATTTCCAATGGCTTTAAGTCTGTCCACCCCAGAGGCCAACCCATTAGCCACTCGACCCACATTGGGTTCAGTTTGCCACCAATGCCTTGTTCCGAATCCCGTACTGCTTGATTTATCGAATATTGAGCTTGGTGTCCTGATTTCCTCTTTGGTGTCCAATTTGGCTGTGTTCCCCTCATTCCACAATTCGCATCGGGCGTTGGCCAAGTTTTTTCCAACGATCCAAATCCTGTCCCTCTGATGGTTTGCTCCAATGTCAGCTGCTCCCAACACTCCCCATTTCGCATCAAACCCCATTGAGGCCAAGTCTGCAAGAACTCTTCCAAGTCCCCTAGAAGTGAGCATTGGTGAGTTTTCCACAAAGACGAACTTAGGTCGAACTTCACAAATGATCCGCGCCATTTCTCCCCACATTCCGCTTCGTTCTCCATCAATTCCTGCGCCTTTTCCAGCTGCGCTGATGTCTTGGCATGGAAACCCTCCAGATACAACGTCAACAATTCCTCGCCAAGGTTTTCCGTCAAAGGTTTGAACGTCATCCCAAATCGGGAAATTTTCAAGAAGTCCATCATTTTGTCTAGCGGCAAGTACGCTTGCTGGATAGGCTTCCCATTCAACGGCGCAGACTGTTCGCCATCCGAGAAGTTTTCCCCCAAGTATTCCTCCACCAGCGCCTGCGAAAAGAGCCAACTCATTCATGCCACCTTTCCTTTCAATGCTTCTTTGATTTTGGCGAGAATCTCAGGATTTGGCTTGGCATTCTTCATGTCTTCATCAAGTTTAGCAAGGGCAGGATCACGTTCTGAGCTTGATGGTACTGTGACATGAGCAATGTCAAACTTGTTGACCAGCTTGGGCTTTTCAGCAACCCATTCAGCTTTGAAAGCCTGCCAACCACGAACACAACACTCGGACATGGCCTGCTCAAGTGTCCAGCCTGCAATTTCAGCCTGTTCTTGCATTCCATCAATGACTCGTTGCGTGATAGGTGCTTTCTTGGCTTTCCGTAAATTCTTGAAATCTTGCCAAACAGATTGTGAAACGCCTTCAGGCGTAATATCGGTTTTAGTTTCTGTTTTAGTTTCGGTTACGGTTACGGTTAAAGGTACATCTGTATGCGACTTGCATACACTTGTATGCAGTTGTATATCATTGTATTCAGGTGTAGGGAACTTGCTTTCCTGCGCTCTAGGTTTGTTGTCCCACTTGCACATTTGCAGGTATTGCTTGCCATCTGACTCATAAACATGAATCAAACCGACTTCTTTGAGTTCGCTTACCAAATCCTTACACTTGTTTAAGGTGACTGATTCCTTTATTGGAAAACAGTTAGCTTTAATCATGGCTGGTCTTGCGTCAAAACGACCAAAATCATCTACTGTGACCAGCAAACGATAAAAGAGTGTTTCGGCTAAAGGGGAGAGTTTGTCGATGGATTCGCTGTCACGAACCCCCGATTTTAAATATCGAGTAGGCATTTTTTTCCTTCGCTGTCCTCCTGAGACAAAGAAACAAACGGCAGGCGGGGAGGCTCGCTTTTCGACAAGGGGATCAATCCGTGTCTATCCGTGTTTCAAATCATTATACTGGTTTCTTCTGCTTTTCAATTGATTCGGCTAAGAATTGGCGTAACCATTTAGTCCCTCCCAGTCGTTTAAACTCATTCCACTCATTTAAGGTGGCTCGTACAGCAATGGTCTTGCCGCTTTTGGTCATTTCAGTTTTAGGTCTTGGCATAGAGCGTGGATTGTGTAGTGTTAAACAAATACCACAATTAGGGTTTATCCTAGTGTACAACACTAAGAAGCGTGTAACACTACAGGCTCTTTACCAACACATTGAAAGGCTTCAACATGGAATTCGATATAGATTTTTGCGATCTTGAGTTAGACATCAAGACTTGGGTCGAATGGGAATATGACCCTGAATATGCTCCTGAAGATGGAGTCTACGATAAATACATTTGGACAGCTTACTTAGAAGTAGGTTATACAAGAATTGATATAACCGATCAACTCTCTGCCAAGGAGTGCAAATCAATTGAAAAGAAGATTGAGGAGTCTATCGATGACAGCCTTTAATAAAGCCAAATGGGAAGCCTACCAATGGCTAAATGATGATGACATCATGGATGCCATCCAAGGCTCTGTAGCTATCCCTCTCGCCATTAAATCAGGAGACTGGGAGTATGCCTTCCAATTCATCAAAGAACGCATTGACAACAAGATGCAGCGCAGGGCTGAGTTTTACTTGTACAGCATGACAAAGACTGCATCAATTAATGATGACGATGAACTACGCACCTTGCGTACCCTTTGGTTGAAAAACGAGTACAGGGGAGAGAAAGATGAAACTTAAAAACACCATTGCAACAATCTTAGAGGAAAGCCAAGATGAATATTTTTGCCAGTTTTGCACGAAACCTAAAGTTGCGACTCTTCCGATTTGCTCCTGCTCAGGCAATTGGTTCAGACTTTCCGACTTTGACTTTGATACCCAATTCTCCATTGCCCAACAAATCTTTAACTCACAGAAAGGTGTACCCAACAAAGAGAGTGACTGACCCTGAGTTTGTATATACAGACTCAACCAAAACAAACATTTTTAAAACATTTCAAAAGTTTAAACAGGAGTGAATATGAAAGAACAAAGCAAAGAAAATCTAGAGGTATATGTAAAGTTGGCTGTGGCACGATCAAAGCTACGATCAAAGGTTCTTAAGAAGTCAGGACAAAATAAGTTTGCTGGATACAACTACTTTGAACTTGGCGACTTCCTACACCCAATCATGGAGATATTTGATGAAGTTGGCTTGATCGGCATAGTGTCGTTTACTAAAGAACAAGCTGAACTTCGCATTGTAGATACCGAAATTGGAGGTGAGATTGTGATTACTTCACCTTTTGGGTCTGCGGCTCTCAAAGGTTGCCATGAAGTGCAAAACATTGGGGCAGTTGAAACCTACCAAAGACGCTATCTTTGGGTGACAGCAATGGAGATTGTTGAGCATGATGCCCTTGATTCAACAACAGGGTCAGGCAACATTGAAACAGTAGATGTAGGCTTGATGATTGACCACTTGGCGGCTATTGAAGCTGCATCAACTTTAGAGGAACTCAAGAATGTATACGGCACTGCTTACGCTGCTTGCGATGGTGATAAGGGCTGGCAAAAGAAAGTGATTGATGCCAAAGAAAAGCGTAAAGGAGCATTGAAATGAGTGAAGTAGAACAAGGCTCTCCCGAATGGTTTGCACAGCGTTGTGGCAAAGCCACTGCCTCTCGTATCTCTGACATTGTTGCCAAAACAAAGACAGGCTACAGCACCAGCAGGGCTAACTACATGGCTCAACTGGTAGTCGAGCGTATGACAAACCAAGTGGCAGAGTCATACACCAATGCGGCTATGGAGTGGGGAATCGAGCAGGAAGTTTTTGCTCGTGCCGCATACGAGGCTAAAACAGGCAATATGGTAGATCAGGTAGGTGCTATTGACCATCCACGCATTACCCTGTCTGCTGCCTCTCCTGATGGCTTGGTGGGCGATGATGGGTGCTTAGAGATCAAGTGTCCCAACACTGCTACTCACATTGACACAATCCTTGGCGATGAGCCAGCAAAGAAGTATTACGACCAAATGCAATGGCAGATGGCGTGTGCGAACAGAAGTTGGTGCGACTTTGTGAGTTTCGACCCACGAATGCCCGAACACCTACAACTGTTCATCAAAAGAATCGAGCGCAATGATATGTATATTGCAGAACTCGAACAAGAGGTTATCCAGTTCCTTTCAGAAGTGGATGACAAAGTTAAAAAACTCAATGAAATAAAGGTTTAAACATGAAAGATGCTTTTTTTAGATTACCGCAGATTATTGGAGATGCTAAAGCCAATCCACCAATTCCAGCCCTTATTCCTGTTTCCAAAACAACTTGGTATGCGGGTATTAACAGCGGAATTTTTCCAAAAGGCATAAAGTTATCTCCAAGAGTTTGCGTTTGGAGAGAATCTGACATTCAAAATGTAATTAAAAATTTTGAACAAAATAACACAACAAGTAATGTCGTAAATTTCAAAAAAATGAAGGTGTAAATATGGAACAGCGTGATAACTCAGGTGTATTGTTTAAGAACGACAAGAAAGAATCAGGCAACCAACCTGACTACAAGGGCAACATCACAGTTGATGGTCAACCCTATTGGCTATCGGCTTGGATTAAAGATGGGAAAACAGGCAAATTTATGGGTCTTGCGGTAAGCCCTAAAGAAGAAGCCAACACTTCCTCACCAAAGAAGAAGTCTTCCATTGAAGACATGGATGAAGACCTGCCTTTCTGATGTAAACCAACGGGGAAAACGTAAGTGAGTACCCACTAACTTGATAGGAGTGAATATGATCCATTACCATGGACTTCCAATAACACCAACGCCTGTTGCTAACTATGCAGTTCAAGCTGGTCATGCGTTTGTTTCGTATGCCCATCCTGAGCAGATAGCAACCGCTATTGATGTAGCTCAGTCTTTTGCTATTGATAATGGGGCATTTAGCGCATGGAAATCAGGTGAGCCAGTAACAGATTGGCAACCCTTTTATGAATGGGCATTAAATCTCAAAAAAGTACCCTCCTGCGACTTTGCTGTTTTGCCTGATGTTATTGATGGCACAGAAGAAGATAACGATGCCTTGTTGCGTGATAACCCATTGCCGTTGTGGTTTGGCGCACCTGTTTGGCATATGCACGAATCCCTTGAGAGACTTGAACAATTAGCCAACACCTATGTTCGGGTTTGCATTGGTAGTTCAGGTGAATACGCAACCATAGGAACTTTTCAATGGTGGTCAAAGATGGGTCAAGCCATGCGGGTAATCTGTGATGATTTAGGCAGACCATCTTGCAAATTGCATGGATTGAGGATGTTAGACCCTGCAATATTTACAAAACTGCCATTTTGCTCTGCTGATTCCACAAACATTGCTAGAAATGTTGGTATGGATGGTAAATGGAGAAGCGGAAATTATCCCCCACCAACAAAAGAGGCAAGAGCGCAAGTCATGAGAAGTAGGATTGAGGCACACAATGCCCCGCCAGTTTGGGGTTTTCATCAAGTTGAACAAGGAGTATTACTATGATTTATGCAGGAATTTACATTGCCGCATTGGTTGCCGCCAACCTTTTGGTCGCTTGGTTAGGGGTTTGGTTTAGTCTAGTCAATGCCTTTGTCTTGATTGGATTGGACTTATCTCTGCGAGACAAACTGCATGATTTATGGCAAGGCGACAAATTGCCCATAAAAATGGGCGGTTTGATTGCAACGGCAAGCATTGTTTCTTATGCCATAAATCCAGCCACAGGCATGATTGCATTTGCTTCCTTGGCGGCTTTCAGCTTATCAATGGTAGCTGATTCACTGGTCTACCAATACCTCAAGCATAAAGAATGGATGATTCGTGTTAATGGGTCAAATGTTGCTGGCTCTGCTGTTGATTCAGTAGTTTTCCCAACAATAGCTTTTGGTGGGTTGATGCCTGAAATTGTCGCATTGCAATTTGTAGCAAAAGTTGGTGGTGGTTTTGTTTGGAGTAAATTTTTAAATAGGAGTTGATATGAGTTTAGATGACACACATTTTGGTGGCGGTGTAAAGAAGTTCTTTGACTTGCCAATATTCAATCGGGTAAGGAATTCCGACCCAGTAACCAGCCATGAAGCTGCTGATGCCGCCAAGGACTTAGCTGCCAAGCATTTCAGTGTCATTGTGGACTGTTTAAAGGCTCATGGAGCGCTTGGAAAAGACGGGATAGCTAGACATAGCGGGTTAGAGAGAAGTCAAGTCTCACGCCGTTTAAACGAGCTGGAGAAAATGAATCTAATCCAGTTGACAGGCAGAACAGTCAAGTCTTCAGCAGGGCGTAATGAACGTGAGTGGAGGGCAGTCTAATGTGGGATGTTCTTGTAACTTTTATGCTGATGCTGTTTGGCGCATTTGTGGTGGTTGTCTTTGGTGCAATCCTGATTTGGACACTTTATTTGCTACAAAACGAGGCTGATAATGACTGAAGAAGATGAAGCATTCAACGACATTGAGCGACAAGCCAACCAGCGTAAGGAATCTGTCAAAGCAAACTTTCTACAGCCCAAGTCTGCACAAGAGTTCTACGATGAACTACGCAATAACGTCATTGAAGAAGTGGCTAGAGAGATTAGGAAGCTAACTGGCTTTGGTAAAGACACCATAGATGGTTTAGCTATTTACATTGAGGGAATGAAGAAATGAGTAAAGAAAAGAGCGTATTTGATTGGAGAGGCGAGCCTAGTATTTGGCTAAAAGACAAACAGCTAAAACAGATTGCAGCAGGTCAGATACTTGGTAAAAATGCTAGGCAACGAGAAGCCTTGAAAGAAAATAAGGAATTCTTCATTTATTCAAAAGCTAAACTAAGTAAATGATTCGTAAGATCAGAACCTTTTACGGCAGGAGAAATGGTCAACGTGGGAACAAAGTAACCACTATTGACCGAGGTGAAGCATGGCTATGTGAGAAGTGCGGGGATGTGATGTTCTTTGAACACCTAGTCCCCAAACACTTCTGCAAGAGGCTAATTAAGCCTGTAGTCCATTCAGATACTGGGTCTTCCCTGCCACCTTGACAGCAGTCAATTCCTGCTTCTTGAGGTTATTAGGGTCATAGGACACATGAACCCAACCTGAATCAGGCACACCCTGTGTGTAGAATTCAAGGATTAGTTGTGTATAGTCCAAATTATCCATAATCCATTGGGCGAGATCAGCATTGGCAACACCAGCAATCTCAATATCGGCTGCCTGACCTTTGCAATGGTCTGAAGTCTTAGAGCCACCAACAGCAGCATTGGACTCAGGACTGCGATAGGCTGAGTTCACAGTTACAGACTTGCCAAAGTGGTCACGAACAGGCTGAAGCACCTTGTCGCACAAAGTCTTCAGATTGTCAATAGCTTCATCATCGGGCGTGTTATCTATACCAAGACGGGTAGCCGTATCTGATTTCGTTAGTTCTTTCAAAGAAAAATTGGCTGATAAATTCATTTCTTTAACCTTTCGTTGTAAAAATTGATGGATTATTGCTGGTCTCTGTCACAAATTAGAGATAGCATTTTACTTGGCGATCATGCCATAACAAGGGGAACATCATGTACAAGATTGAGATTGACATTGCAGATTGGGATTTCGGTTCAGACAAAGTGACTGTTGAGACAATGGATTTCGACAAGATCGCTATCATTCAAGAATTCATCGAATTTCAAAAGAACCACGACTGGTTGGTTGACTATGACGTGACCGATGACTGGGTTTACCAGTGTGACGAAGAAGTCATGGAAGACGAAAGCGCCGAAGACGAAGAATACGAAGAATACGAAATCGGAGAGACTGTAGAAGACGAAGATGGCATTGTGTGGGAACGTGTGGCATAATTCAGTCGCAGTTGTTATTGACAGGGGGGTCTTAGGACTCCCCTTTTTTTATTCAATATCGTGATCTGCTTCAATGTCTCTAGCCAACTGTCGCCAGTCCAAACTACGTCTATACAGGGTATAGATACGCTCCTCGCTTAAAGGCTCAGAACGCCTATTAAGCCTGTCATTGGCCTGAGCCAAAGAAAGCTGCGTTTCATGCAGAATGTGATGCAGTTCTTTTATTTCTGCTCTGAGATAAGCCACAAGGTCATACGTCATATACCTTACCCCTAAACTCAACTTGACCTTCAGCCCACTTATGGACTAACTCAGGCCAAAGCAATTTCCCATTGTGAAATGTCAGTACAGCAAACCCTGACCGCCAATTGGTAGGCGAATCCTCAAGATAATTGACAAACTGAGCCCCATCAGTGTCAGCCAAAGTGCCTGTATCAACGCCAAATCGGTTGCCATTATAGTCAGCATAAGGAGTGACTTTAAGGCTGTGTAGATGCCCCGTACAAATTGAGACCCCCGCACCGACCGTGTTATTGTGAGTAGCATGAATTCCACCCTTCCAACGGTGCTTGACAACTACTTCCTCTGTAGGCCAGCAAGACCAGCAAGGATGCCAAGCAGGGAAATGGTCTTTCAAGGAAAAGCCCTTGACTTGCTCATACTGGGGTGCATTGGCAGCTAGGCGGTTCTCAAACCTAGCATCATGGTTGCCAAGTGTCCACACTAGGTTGACATTGTGTCTTGCTTTCTTAGCAGCTTCCTCAATCTCACCCATTGCCAATTCACAGGCCTTCAACTCCTGTATCACACTAGGTGTAGAGTCCCATCCAATACGAGGATAGCGAGAGATAGAAGCGCCATCAAATATGTCTCCATTGGCAATGACAGCCTTTGGCTGAAACTCTTTAATCGCCCAAAGAAGACCTTTATACGCCGTTGTATGGATGCTAGGCCAGAAGTGAGCATCACTAAAAACCAGAACAATGCCATTCTCAATCCCCAATTCTTTGCGGACTGAATTTTCCTTGATAGTTTGCTGTTTGCTGTTCTTTGACTTTAGTGGCTCGCCGTATCTAGCCTCTAGGTTGTTTTTGCGCCTAATGATATTACGCATATCCATGCCAACGGCTTTAGCAAATGCACTGGCAGATTCATACGTTTTCCAAAGTTCAATAAACTCTTGATCGCTGTAAACAGTTTTGCCCATGACAACTCCAGTGAAGTTGTCTGAAATTAAACTAAATCAATGACAACAGCATGAATCTTAACGTGATTTGTTCAATGTTTCATAAACAGTGTTGTAAGCATCAATGCAAGCATTCAATTGCCTGATGGCTTTGTCTCCATCGTCTGTAATGGCGACAAGAGATTTAGCAGTCTCTCCGTCAAGTTCGGCACTTGTTTGAACGCTATCTCCGCTGGCAACGGGGGTATCTGCGGTGGCTTGTACGGGGCAGACGGGGGCTTTGACAGGGAGCCGCAACCGCAAAGCACCAGAGTCAATATCCAAATTACGTTTTTGTTGAGCAAGTTTTGCATCTTGATTTGCCTTTTGCAGTTTGGTGGATTGGGTCTGAACAACAGTTATAAGGGCTTGTTCCTTTACCCTTGCTTCAGCATTTAGGGTAGCAATCTCAAGTTGTTGACGAGCATTCTCATCCTCACCACCCTTGTAATAACCGCTACCAAAAGAACCAACTACTGCCATCAGGATGCCCAACAGCACCCAAGGATTAAATAAACTCATGGCTTTGGGGGCTCATCGTTGTCAGTGGCCTCTGCCTTAGCTGATGCTGTGGCTATTGCCTTAACACCAGACCTACCAGCTACACCACCAAGTACACCAGTAATGAACACCATGATGGTGCTAATCTGCTGTGTGTACACCTTATCAATAGCCGCCATACTGCCGTTCATGGGCTGTTGTACAAAAGAAACAGAGTACAGGAACATACCCATAGAAGCTAACAAAATGCTCACCAATACTACGATAACGAATGCCCATACTCTGACCTCAATCTCATCAGCAGTCAGGCGATTATTAGGTTTATATCCAATGGTAGCCATCATTTCTTCTCCTGTTCGGGTTTAACTAACATCTCTGGGCAAGTGCCAGAAGCGGTACAAATTGGGGGTTTGCATTCAACATTAGACCAATTTAATGGGTCTTGGCAAGGATAGCGGTAGCGGTCATCACAGCCAACTAACAGCACCAAAAGGATAGATAAGCCCCAAATACAATAAATGTTCATTTTTGCCTCTCTCTTTCAAGTTCTTTAATCACCTTTTGCACTTTTTCCTGCTGTTGTTTTGCTTCATGCTTTGCTTGCAATACATCCATGTAAAGCATACCTAAAACAGGTAACAACAATACGACAAGAACACA
>Ga0209087_1000221_pt1 | contig 37206 bp, 31 predicted proteins | sample S_130805_EF_Meta_FD_187321 | JGI IMG/M metagenome (GOLD analysis project Ga0209087, IMG submission 187321) | Freshwater microbial communities from Lake Simoncouche, Canada to study carbon cycling - S_130805_EF_MetaG (SPAdes) (version 2) | ecosystem: Environmental > Aquatic > Freshwater > Lake ... | reverse complement strand
ACGTGCATCCAATGTGACTCATCAAGATTATGAAGTAGATAAGGTCCAGCGAAGCGCTCAGAAGAACCAGAAAGCACGCGTGGTCTGGCTTACTGGTCTTTCCGGTTCTGGAAAATCAACAATTGCTAACGCCCTTGAGAAGAGACTCTTTGCTCAAGGTGCTCACGCCTACGTTCTCGATGGCGACAACTTACGTCTTGGCCTCAACATGGATCTTGGATTTACTCCAGAAGATCGTGCAGAGAATGTTCGTCGCGTTTCTGAAGTGGCCAAGCTCATGGTTGATTCGGGGTTGATTGTGATCTCAGCACTTGTCAGCCCATTTGAAGTAGATCGCCAACGCGCAAAGAGCATCTTTGAAGACGGTGAATTCTTAGAAATCTTCATCGATACACCTGTAGAAATTTGTCGTGCGCGCGACCCTAAGGGCCTCTATAAGAAGTCTGCAGCGGGTGAAATTCCTAACTTCACTGGTGTTGGTCAAGATTATGAGCGTCCATCACACCCTGATTTAGTGATCGATGGCACCGCGCCAATCGATGAGAGCGTAGAGAAGATCCTTAAGATTCTCCTATGAACTGGATTCTCTTTGCATTCGTAGGAACTATTGCTCAACTCATTGACGGTTCCCTCGGCATGGGATTTGGACTTACAAGCTCCACTCTTCTAGTCACACTCGGTGCCTCTGCCGCAGTTGCATCGGCTGCCGTTCACTTCGCTGAAATCGGTACAACTCTTGCATCCGGTGCTTCACATTGGCATGCAGAGAACATCGATAAGAAGATTCTGCTTCGTCTAGCTATTCCAGGTGGAATCGGAGCTTTTCTTGGAGCCACCTTCCTTTCATTTATTGATCTCTCAAGTTCAAAAATCTTTATCTCGACTCTCCTTCTCTTCCTCGGATTCTTGTTGCTCTATCGCAACGTCTTCAAAGCTGAAGGCCAAGTGAATATGATCGACATTAAGAACCCGCGCTTCCTCAGTTATCTCGGATTCACGGGTGGATTCGTGGACGCATCAGGTGGCGGCGGATGGGGTCCCATCGTTACTCCAACACTTATTTCAACAACATCCACAGAGCCACGTAAAGTAATCGGAACAGTGAGTGCAGCGGAATTCGTTGTTGCTCTCGCTGCCTCCGCCGGATTCCTCGCTCAAATCGGACGTATCGATATCGATTGGGCAACAGTCGGCGGCTTGGCCCTCGGTGGAACTCTCGCAGCTCCAATTGCTGCACGCCTTGTTGGAAAGTTGCCTGCAAAACAACTTGGTACCGTCGTAGCGATTGCAATTATTGTTCTCAACGCAACGGCAATTATTCGAGCATAGTCAGGAGCCATCTATGCGTTTTCTATTATCAGTAATCGATTCAGCATCCCGAACTGGAACATCTGATGAGATGGCAGCAATCGATATCTTCAACGACAAGCTACAGAACAACGGTCACTGGATCTTTGCATGCGGTATCGATGGACCAACAACAGCATCGCTGATTGATAACCGTGATGGTGCAGGCTCTATTAAGCAGGGCCCTTACATCGTCAATGATGAGTATCAAAGCGGCTTCTGGATTATCAACGCAGCAGACCACGAAGAAGCGGTTTCATTAGCCGTTGAAGGCTCTAAAGCTTGCAACCGTAAGGTCGAAGTTCGCGCTCTTCTTGGCTAGGCATAAAGAAAAGCCCTTGGTGTGAAAGGCACCAAAGGCTTAACTCGTGCGCGCGAAGGGATTCGAACCCCTAACCTTCTGATCCGTAGTCAGATGCTCTATCCGTTGAGCTACGCACGCATATTCGGTTGTGAGCGCTCATAGTACCCGTTTTCCTAAACCCACCCAAATGCGTGCGTAAAGAAAGAAGAGGCACCCGCGATTTCTCGCAAGTGCCCCTTCTCCTACTTAACTATCTTAACTATTTAGCCGACTTTAGTGATTCGACCATCTGCTACTGGAACTTGTGTGACCTTTCCAGCAGCCATATCAGCCTTGAGTGCATCTACGAAGATGTCGAGCAGAGCGCCCTTAACCTTCGCTTCAACAGGTGAAAATACGTTGAGATAACCATCGCCACCGTAGATGACGTAGTCAAGAGTTGTCAGCGTATATACCTTGCTATCTTTTGCAATCGGTGTGCCATCTGTCTTTGTTACTGTGACAATTCGACTTCCGAGTGGCTTAGAGGCATCAAATGAGAACTTGAAGCCTGAGATCTGTGGGAAACGTCCATCACCTGGGTAGTTTCCACCGACACCATTTTCAAGCGCCTTCCACAAGTTTTCACCTGTCACAACTGTTGTTGCAACCTGGTTACCGAATGGGAATACAGTGAACGCATCACCCAGCGTGACATCAAGTGCACCTGTTCCTGTGCGAACAAGGGTGGTATCAGCAGGGATATAAGTCTTTGCAGGGAATGTGTCGCGGATTCCGCCACCATTTTGTAGTGCAAAGTCTGTCTTGTACTTAGCACGCATCAAATCTGCAATGTAGTTACCCATTGGAGTTTCACCTGAGCGTTCAACTGCCGGTGTACCGCCGCGTGGGAACGTTCCTGAAACCTGACCGATCTTGACATCAAGCTTGGCTGTGAGCTGATCTTTGTAGCCCTTAACCATTGCAGCAGCTGTTGCATCCTGTGTTGTGACAGTACTTACAACGCCTGTATTGATTGTTGCCAATGCAGCCTTGAGGACGTGCTGAACTGATTGTCCAACTACTTTTCCATTGCGAATACAAATTTGTGTTCGTGTGTATTCAACTCCTGAATTTCGGGTTTGACCCAAAACTACTGGCGCTACACGCGCTGAACCAGGAATCACTGATGCATATGTCTGGTGGCTGTGGCCACCGAAAATTCCAACAGCTCCCTTAATCTGTGAAGCCAGTGTGTTCAGTTGTCCCTTAGCTGTGCCATCGGCATTTTCCAACCAACCTTGGTGGATTAGCGCGATGACGATTTCAGCGCCAGCGGCCTTAGCTTCCGTAATCGCAGCATTGACTCCAGCAACACTTGGGCTGATATCGATGGTCTTCTTCGCACCCGAAGCATCCTTGTAATCAAGGTTTCCTGGGAAAACTTGCTCGATTGTTTCAGAGGTATTCGCTCCAACAATACCAATCTTTACTCCACCACGATCAATGATGGTGTAGTTCTTGGCTTGCTTTGCATCAGACTTCAGTACGGCAAGTGAATCTGGATTGTAATTTGAAACAACCCATTGGAAATCAGACTTTCCGATGACCTTGTTGACATGCTCAAGGCTGCGATCGTGCTCATGGTTACCGAAAGTTGAAACATCGAGCTTCGCAAGGTTGAGTGCTTCGATTGTTGGTAGCTCTTCGAACGATCCTGAAATCGGAGGTGCGGCACCGATGTTATCTCCGGAAGATAGTGCCACGGTTGCTGCATTTGCAGTGCGATCTGCGGCCCAGTTGCTAGCAAGAAGTGCGGCACCGAATGAGGTACCTACTTCGATTGCTCCGTGAAGATCGCTCAACTGTAGAACTTGTACTGCCTTGTTGATAGATAGTCCAACTGTTGCAAGTTGCTCCTTTGTATAGCTCTGGGTGCTCGCTGTTGGCTTTGAAAATCCGTAGGCATTGACTGCTTGAACCACAGGAGTTCCGGCTGGCTGGCCGACAACTACCGGCATTGTCACAACTGAAGTGTTCTTTGCTGGAACAAAAATTGGGCAAGATCCTGCACCTGCAGATACAACGTATCCGGTAACTGCCGGGAAGACATCTGTTGCGGGAGTCCAGCGAACAACTACACCCTTAGATCCGATGTATGAAGTGACGCTGAGCGGGGCATTTGGTGCCGAATAGGTAACGGAGTTCGCTGAAGGAACCGTTGCTGGCAGCATCAATCCTGCGGCCAGAATAGAGATAGCAATACGCTTAAATGATTTTGCTGAGAGATAAGTTTTATTCATCGGAGGAGAATACGGAGAGGTGTGGGCGTCGTTGGTTGATTGAGATTTACTAATTGGTTGACAATCTATGAACTTTTGGTGAACTAGATACCAGCGAGCCGCAAGAGTTCGGCTTTATCGACGCTCTTAACCCGAGGCTTACCCTGTGGCTCTCCAGCTGCGATTTCGGCGACATTAATAGCCTCCCAATGCGACTGCGTTACAACAACTGCGTCACCAAGCAACTCAGTAATGTCGCCAGCCTTCTTCGGCGCCTTTAAATCTTCAACTAATAACCTCATCACATCTGATGAATCAGATTTATTTGTCCCGATAACACCTGATGGACCGCGCTTTGCCCAACCTACAACATAAATATTGTCTTCAACGCGACCATCTATATTCACAACTTTGCCGCGCTCGTATGGAATCCCTACAAGCGGATCCGCTTCATACCCAATCGCTGTAATGACTAGACCACACTTAATTGAAAACTCTTCGTCGGTACCGGTCTTGGTAAATACAACTTCTTGAACTTTTCCTTCTCCACGGATTTCTTTTGGTGTGGCAAGAAATTGAAACTTCATTGTGCGTTCGTGCCCTGCCGGAACCTGATCTGCAATCAGCGCCATCGCATCAAGGTTGCTCTTAACATCTTTTTCGATGTCATCGCCCACGCGTACTAAAGCATCGGTGATATCGCGCGCTTCGATGATGACATTGGTGTGCTCGAGTTTTGGAAGCTCGCGTAATTCAGGAGATGTGAAAGCTGCATGCTCAGCCCCACGGCGAGCGCTGATGACAACGGTGCGCACAGCACTGGACTTAAAGGCGGCGATAGCATGATCTGCTGTATCGGTAGGATCAAGTTCACTTGGCTCTAGCGCCAACATACGCGCCACATCCATCGCAACATTTCCTGCGCCAATGACGACAGCAGTCGATGTACTTAGATCCACGTTCTCATCTTTAAAATCTGGGTGTGCGTTATACCAAGGCACAAATGTGGCTGCAGACATCGACCCCGGTAGATCTTCACCCGGAATGCCTAACTTCTTACCTAGCGATGAGCCCGTGGCAATCACTACTGCGTCATAACGGGCTTTGAGATCTTCCATAGAGATATCTTTACCAAGCTCCACATGGGCAAAGAGGCGCACATTTCCAGCAGTTGCTACCTTCTCAAAGACCTTTGCCACTGTCTTAATCTTTGGATGATCTGGTGCAACACCGCTTCGCACTAAACCCCACGGTGTTGGTAGGCGCTCAATCAGATCGATTGAAAATGTCAGCTCTTCGCTCTGCAGATTCTGCAGCGCTTGGGCGGCAAAGTAGCCGGCAGGTCCTGCCCCGACGATTGCTACCTTGTAATGAGCCATAGCCGCAGTCTATTGGATAGAGGGATATTCTTAACTCTATGTCTGAGAACAAGGTAGTTCCTGCAAAGTTACCGTCCAATCAATTTGATCACTTCTATCGTGGTGGAGATCGAATCGGTGCACTGCGTCACGGACCTGGTGGGCCAATGCGTCCAGAGGAATGGATCGGCTCTGTTACGACTCGATTTGGTGAGGCCGAACAAGGGCTATCGAAACTTCCTGATGGCACATTTCTTAAAGATGCAATTGCATCAGATCCCATCGCTTGGTTAGGTAAAGAACACTTCTCTCACTTTGGTTTAAGCATTGAAGTTCTCGTTAAGTTACTTGATCCAGATCAACGTCTTCCTGTTCACTTTCACCCAAATAAAGCATTTGCTAAGCAACATTTAGGTCTTGATCACGGTAAGACAGAGGCGTGGATTATTTTGGAAGCACCTGCAGGTGCTGGTGTAGGACTTGGATTTAAAGAGAAGCAGAATAAAGAAGATCTACTTAAGTTAGTGCGCGATCAAGATTCGCAAGCACTCTTGGCGTCACTACGTCGCTCTGAAGTTTCTGTAGGGGACGCAATCCTTGTTCCTGCAGGAGTTGCGCACGCAATCGATTCTGGAATCTTCGTCCTCGAGCTACAAGAGCCTACTGATCTATCAGCGCTCCTTGAGTGGGAGGGCTTTGCAGTAGATGGAAATAAAGATGGCCACTTAGGTCTTGGCTTTGAAACTGTGACAGATGCGCTGATGTTGGATCCATTAAGCGATGCTGATTTTGATTCACTCGTGATGCGCAATGTATTTTCTGGTGGAGCACTCCGTACGGTTCTGCCAATAAAGGCCGATGGGTACTTCAGAGCACACCTTGCGCCACAATCTGGAGATTTTGAAGTTGGTTTTGCTATCGCACTCGTACTTAACGGAACAGGTGAAATTACTTTTGCTAACGCAGCCGCTATGCCCGTTACCCAGGGCGATGCGATCGTGATTCCTCACGCAGCGGGTAAGTACTCAATCAGTGGCGCAAATGTGATCGTATGTCGTCCACCTCTTGGTGAATTGGCAAAGACCGCGTCCTAAGCCAGGCGCTCAACCCTTCTCTTTTTTTGAGCTCGAAATCGGCGCCAAAAGAGTGCGCCAATTAAAAGAATGGTTACAGAGACGATGCCGAGAGTTGTAGCTCCATCTCTATTTGTTGCATCCGGTTGAATTTCATCACGAGGAACATTGATGATCTGCTCTGATCCAATCGGATTTCCTTGAATTGTGTACGGAGCATGATCATTACCGACAAATTCAATACTCAGTAATTGCTCACCTGCCCTGGTCGAAAATTGATATGTGTTGAGATGAAACCACTCGCTATAAATTCGCATGATTTTTCTGCCGTCTAAGTACACGTGTGCGTGACCTTCACCAGCAACATGTTTCTTTGAGGCCTGCTCTGGCCGCCACACAAAATTAGATGTGACTACGTGGACATTGAATCCACCTGTTGGGTCTTTCTGAAGTTCAAGGGACGCCTTTGGTGCTACTTTTTCTGAAACTTCATGAATCGTAAATACACCATCTGAATGTGCATGCAGGGGAAAAGCATCCACGACGAGGAAAGCTAATCCCATTAATACACTAAGCGTTCGCCTCACACCCTAAATATAGTGATCTTCTCTGATGAATGAAAGTTACTCTGTTCACCGATTATTCATTTTCGATTGCACTTTATTGGCATCTTCACGTTGACAGTGACTTACAAAGATTTTAGCCTTTTGCTATGAAATTCAAATTTGTTGCCTCACTCATAGTCATTGCACTATTCAATAGCTCTTCCGCAAGTGCGGCGACTGTGACTCAAAAGATTATTTATAACAAAAGGACTTCAGTAACGTATACGGTGGTTGATTCACTTACCCTGGATCCGAATGGATGCAAAGAGGTTTACATTAAATACACGATTGATAAGACCATTTTTTATCCCAACGCATATGTAATGTTTGGTCTGTATTCAAAAGATAATAATGAAGCTCAGTCGATTTATGTCGAACCTGGCAATGGGACAGGAGCTCAGGGTAAGGACACGTGGGTTGGCGAAAAAGAGATGATTTTTTGTGGAAAAGCAAAGACTTACGTAAACGAATATGGCGATAAGGTGACTGCGCCAGCTTTTGCAAAGGGAAAGTATTCGTTTATCGCACGGCTAACTGTCCTCAAGCCAAAATTGATTACTACGCCTGCAAAAGAAATTACTTTCACCGTTAAGTAGTCTTATTTAATATTCGAATTAGTTGATTGACAATAGAAAGTCCCTGCTCAGTATTTCTACCGAGCAGGGACTTTCTTATTCACTGTTTAATTTATGAGCCGAATACAGTCTTCCAATCAGAGATCGCTAGTCTGTAGAACGCGCCGCCTTCAAGTGTCTTCTGGTTGAACTTCAGAATTCCACTTGCAGTCTTTGTAGTGAGGTCTGGACGCGCTGTATATGCGCCAGTTGTATGTACCTGTGTGTTGAAGTAGAAGTACTTCGTTGTATCGCCAGGCTTGGCAATCATCGAAGTGACATCAATGATTCCTGATGATTCTTCGTCAATTGTCATGAACTTAGATGCACCAGTTTTGAAGTATTCGGTATTGAACTGTGCAATTGTTGCGAGCTTTCCATCTGAAGGACGGAAAGCCATGATGCGTGCAACATGGGCGTTGCTACCTGGATCTTCTTGTAGCAAGACAATTCCATCAGAAGTAATCGTCATATTATCTGGCTTGCTGAGGTAAGGCTCTTCTGAACCATCAAGAAGAAGTTCAAGCTTTGCGCCAAGTTCTGGCTTCTGTCCATCAACGAATGTCAGTCTCCAGAATCCGCCACCATCACGTGAAACTGTTGGTGTCGCTGGGTTTGACTTAGTCGCACCTGGATCCTTGTTTGATTCAGTTGTAACAAAGTAGAAGACGTTTGGATTTGTTGGATCCCATTCGCCATCTTCAACGCGTGACATTTCTGTTCCCTTTGCAGCGTGGTCAAGTTGCTGAGTCTTCATATCTGCATCCCAGATTGTCTTTGCGAAAGTCACATCGACAGCTTTGTTCTTGCCATATGTAGCGCGGAAAGCGTTGTCATTTGCAATATTTGGAATGCTCATGACGTGAACATCACCGTTAGTTAGACCAGCCTTGTCAGCGAAAGTGCCTTCAGTTGTCTTTGTTCCGACGTACATGAAGAGCTGAGAATCTGTCGCTGAGCCATCTTCATTGCCCATGACAACTGTGTTCTTTCCTGGCTTGAGGTTTGGCATCAAGTTCTCCCATGATGCTAATCCCATGCGTGGAAGGTTGATTCCGTTTCCATCCATATCGAATGCGAAACCACGACCATATCCGCTGTCGCCGTCTTCTTCACCTGAAAGGAATACAGCGCCTTCGTATCCATAGGTGGTTGCGCCATCTTTGAATGCGAGCTTTCCAGCTTGTACAAGATTTGCTGAGCAGAAGCGGCTGATGAAGTTATCCATGCCTAGTGTTTGAGTTACTGGCGCAGCACCTGTAGGTGACGCCTGGTAAGTCTTGGTGTTGTAATTGTAGAAGCTCCATGACTTGATAAAGTCTGAGGCGCTAGTAACGCGATCGCCAGCTTTGTTCAAAATCAGCTTAGTAATTGAAACTCCTTGGATTGGCTTACCTGCATCTGCAGCCTTAGCAAGTGTTCCGATTGCACCGTATGAAGGAACTTCGTGAACTGAGAGAAGTGTGATTGTTCCATCTTCATTGCGATATGAGCCCATTCCATCTGGAATACCTTCGATGGTAAGTCCAGCGAATGTATCTCCAGCGTATGCAAGAGGCTTGATGGTTGCAGCACTTGTTGAGGCAATTATGTATTCTGGTTTTGTTAGCACTGAATTTGCTACTGCTGATCCTGCGACAGTTGCCAGAATCGCAACACCTGCCACAATCTTGTAACGAGATTTCATAGTTTTCCTAGTCTCCTGGGTTTGATCGCAAGTCTTCTTGAACGACCTTGGGCCTAATCATTCTGTCTCTGGATAGATTCTCGGAGAACACGATATGAATTTAGAAATAAGTTTGGTCTTTTAATTTTCGAATGAATTAACCTGTTGTTCACTCTTCACATGTATTATTTATTCATGCGTGAGATCTCGAGACGAATCCTCAGTCTTGGCTTCGTCTCAGCCCTTGTTTCAGCGGCATTTCCTGCCCTGGCAGCTGATATACCGACGATGAAGTGCCGTTTCCTGGGTCAAACCACCACGTACAAGGGAAAGCTCTACACGTGCATCAAGGGAAAAAGTAAAGGGAAGACCATTCTTACGTGGAATTCGGGGAAGGTAATTCCTGCACCTACTCCTAGCGCATCGCAATCCCCGACGGCATCTCCTACTCCAACACCTGCTAGTTCACCGACAGCCAGACCTGAACCTGTAGTTGTGAAGTCAATCGAAATTCCTCTGGCTAAATCCTCAGAGGTTCCAGAAAATTCAACAAAATTTTTCACAGCAAGAAATCGTTTTGGTAACGAAACTACATACGTCCTTGCTCGCTATTCAGGAGTGCTAATAGCGATGAACCCCACGTGTACACACAATGGTTGCAAAGTTGCATTAGCCGCAGCAGGCCTACAGTGTCCGTGTCACAATGCTCTCTTTGATGCCCAGGATGGAGCGGTGTTGCGTGGCCCTGCCGCGCATCCACTCGATCGCTTAAATGTGCGCGAGTTAGATGGCATTATCTACATAACAGATTAGATCGCACCCCGTCTTAAAGCCAGGCGGTGAGATCGACTCCACGAACCATCTGCACAATAAGGAGGTATAAATTTTAGAAGGGGGGTGATTCTGGAGAAATAGGTATGGGTGATATTCGAAGATGATCACCCCAAGATCACCCCTTGGCTATTTTTATTAAAATTTTGAGGAGCCGGGGAAAATTGTGTAAGAATTTTACAAAACCCTTATAAATCAATGGTTTTTTGCAAAACACATTTACCTGCCGATCCAAAGAACCACTTCACGGACAATTTCATCAATGGGTTTACTAATGTCAAAAACTTTTCCACACTCTTCTGAATCTAAAGGTTCAAGTGTTTCAAATTGCGAGTCGAGTAACCCAATGGGCATGAAGTGATGAGAGCGCTCACTTAATCGAGCGAAAATTAGCTCTTTAGTTCCACTTAAATGTACGAATTTTGTCGTTGGTGCACCTGCAAGGATCGTCGATCTGTAGCTTTTCTTAAGCGCCGAGCACGCCACAATGACACTTTCATGCTTTTGCAAGGCATTACTCACTTCTTGTAGCCACGGTTCTCGATCAGCATCAGTTAAGGGTGTGCCAGAACTCATTTTCTTCTTATTTGACTCTGGATGAAGATCATCACTATCGATAAATTCAATACCTAAAGATTTTGCAAGCGCAGCACCCACGGTGGTTTTACCGCAGCCGGTTACACCCATAACAACAATTTTCATTTTATTGATTAACTAGCGAACGACTCGAGCTGAACCACCTGCGGCAAGTTTTTCTACCTCGCTCTTTGACGCCATTGATGTATCGCCAGGTGTTGTCATGGCAAGTGCGCCATGTGCTTGACCTAATTGCAAACTCTTCTGTAGATCGTGACCTTCAAGAAGACCGTAAATTAGCCCTGACGCAAAACTATCCCCACCGCCCACGCGATCGAAAATTTCTAGATTCGTAAATGATGGAACTTCAAAGAAGCCATCTGTCCGTGACCAAGCTATTGCGCCCCAATCATTATCAGAGGCAGAGTTCACTTTTCGAAGCGTTGTAGCGATTATTTGAAGGTTTGGATAAGCCGCTGCGACTTTCTCAACCATCTCTTTAAAGGGTGCTGTTGAAAGGTTTGAGTAGTTGCTATCTAGCCCTTTAACTTCAAAGCCAAGTGATTCGGTGAAGTCTTCTTCGTTACCGATCATGACATCGACAAGAGATGCGAGCTTCTTATTAACTTTCTGAGCTGTCGCCTTGCCACCTAGGCCATCCCAAAGGCTGGGGCGAAAGTTCAGATCGTAAGAAATGATCGTGCCGTGCTTACGCGCTGAGAGCATCGCAGCTTCCATCACATCAGGTGTGGTTGCAGAGAGCCCTGCGAAAATTCCGCCAGTGTGCAGCCATCTTGCGCCTTGCACACCGAAAATATGATCCCAATCGAAATCACTACTTTTGAGCTGAGAAGATGCGGTATTTCCTCGATCGGAGACGCCAAGTGCGCCACGAACGCCAAAACCGCGCTCGGTGAAGTTCAATCCATTGCGGACAGAGCGGCCAATGCTGTCGCCCTTGATCCATTTAATATGTGAAGTACCAACTCCACCCATCAAAATGAGATCGTTAATCAGTTTGCCAACTTCATTATCTGCAAGTCCAGTAATCACAGAAGTCTTCAGACCAAAACATTTGGCTAGTCCTCGCGCAACGTTGTACTCGCCGCCGCCTTCCCAGACCGAAAAATTGCGTGCAGTTCGAATTCTCATATCGCCTGGATCAAGGCGAAGCATTACTTCACCTAGTGAGATTTCATCAAATTCAACGTCATTCTTTGCGCGGATCTTCACTATTCCCCCAGATGCTTCACTGGTGAAACTTGTTCCACCGCTTTCAGAACTGCTTGTTCAACAGCGCTTGTATTGCTTAAATCGAGATCGCCACCAAACATCCAACTTCCACCGACTGCGGCGATAAACGGTTTTGCTAAGTAATCATTAACGTTCTTACCGTTGATTCCCCCCGTTGGGATGAATCGCACCTTTGGAAAGACTGGAGCGAGTGCGCTCAATGTAGAGATTCCGCCAAGTTGCTCGGCTGGGAAGAACTTGAGGACGTCATAGCCATCGGAGTAGGCGCACATAATTTCAGTAGGGGTAGCAACACCGGGCAGATAGAAAACATTGAGATCTCGAGCTAGCTTTCCAATTTCTTGCATATAGCCAGGCGATACGGCAAAGACGGCACCTGCATCAACTGCGCGCGAAAGATCATCTTTATTCTTTACAGAACCAACACCTACAACAAGTTCAGAGTAGCTTGCGAACTTCTTCAGAGCCTCAAGGCTGACATCTGTACGTAGGGTTACCTCAATATTTTTGATCCCCGATTTAATCACTGCAGCGGCTATAGCCTCCACGTGATCTACATTCTTTATTGTCAGTACAGGAATAATTCGCAGAGGTGCAATCTCACTCACTGAAGTAACTGTTAGACGCGTATTTGTGGTCATACCAAGCGCAATCGAGGGCGGGCCGTAGTCGCGCGTGCAATCAGCTCTGGCTCAAAAACGATGTGCTTATGTGTGTGGTTATCAGAAGATGTGATCTCTTCGATAAGGAATTTGGCTGCTTGTCGTCCCAGTTGTTCCACAGGTTGTGAGATTGTTGAAAGTGGGAGTATCGATGATGTGAGCGAAGAAATTCCATCGTAGCCAAGAACCGAAATATCTTCTGGTGTTTTAATTCCGCGTGCGCTCAACCCACAAATAACGCCAATCGCGGTGTAATCGTTGGCGCAAAATACCGCTGTAGGTTGAGTGTCGAGTTCTAGAATCTTGTCGACCGCTGATTCTCCTTGTGCTGCGTTGATCTTTGAAATACAGACCATCTTCAGTTGCATTCCAAGACGCTCAGCAGCAGCAACTACCCCTGCCTCACGAGCAACAATTTGAGGGAAGCGATCTGTAAGTGTTACCCAAGCAATGCTTCGATGTCCCAAATCATATAAATGTTGGACGCCCATTTCGCCGCCACGGTGGTGATTACCCGAGATTGAACACATATCCCTGGCGGTCTGCGACGGGCCATGCAAAACCACTGGAATATCTCGTGCAGCTAATTTATCAAGGTACTTATCCCGCTGATCAATCGGGGAGACAAGCACGCCAGCGGTATTGCGCTCTAGCAATAGAGATGCGTAAAACTCCTGCATCTCTTTATCTTCATCCATACTGCAAATCAGAACTCCGTACCCTGTTGCAGCTGCCTCTGCCTGAAAGCCGTTGGACATATCAACATAAAATGGATTTGTCAGGGTTGGAATCATAATTCCAAGTGTTTTGAAAGCAACGGATGTGCTCTTGAATTTAGGCATTCCGTGAATGAAGTCTGTCTCTTTCAAAACCTTTAAGACTGCTTCGCGCTTGGCGGGCGAGACTAATTCAGGATGATTGATTACATTTGAAACAGTGCCAAGTGAGACTCCAGCGCGCCGCGCCACTTGGCGCAGGCTCATATTCATATGCTGATTGTTCGGCACCTCTTTAAGCATTGTCAATACCTTTATGCATTCCGGTCAAGCAGGTGCTTAGGCTCATAACCGTAAGCAGCGCGCCATTGAGAGCAATCAATGATGGATTGATAACCAGGGTGCGGACTCTTTACTACAGTCGTTGGATGGTATTCAGCCAACATATCCATAGTTGGTTTTGGTGCGGTTGTGTCATGTGCAGCAAAGTTATACGTTGTTGAACCTTTACCGCCAACTTTAAGCACGGTTAAAATTCCTTGCACAGCATCACGCAAATCTAGATATCCCCAAAGAATTTTTGCGCCTACGCGAAGCATCTCTTCATCTCCCTCGCGCATTTTCTTAGCCATTTCACTTATCGCTGCCATTGAATTGCAATTTGGAAAACGAAGACCGACAAAAGCAGTCTCGCTACGGTTTGCCCACATATCGGCAGATCTTTCATTTACTTCTTTTGAAAGTGCGTAGCTCTCGAAATGGTGGAGTGGATGCGCTTCATCTAGAGGAACATATTCAGGTGAAGTCCAAGGAGCAGACCATGCAGTTCCATAGATAGAAAGACTTGATGCATAGATAACGAGAGGTACTTTCTTCTCAACTGCAGATGCAAAAACGCGATAGGTGCCCATCACATTGTTGTCAAAGACTTTCTCATCAGAGTCGTGTACTGGGCTTGGAATAGAACCAAGGTGAACAACGGCATCACATGCGAAATCTAAAGATGATACAAATTCACCAGATTCAAGATCACCGACTACAAAGTTTTTGGTTGGCGAAGAATCGTTTTTTACGCGATCCGTCGCCAGAACCTCAAACCCTTGCTCGACGAGAGCTTTGGTAACTTCTCTTCCAATAAGACCGGCAGATCCGGTGATGAGAACTTTCATGAGCCCTTCTGCACCGCCTCAATCATTGCCTGGATATATCCATTTGCGAATGCGCGGCCACGATGGCCCCAAGGGGTATCCCCATGTGTATGAGGGACGTGATCGTCGATGAAGAATCCATCGAAATTATGCTTATGGTAAATCTTCATCGCTTTATGCATATCAACGTAACCCGTATTCACAAACTCCTCGTAGAAGTTAGGGACTTTACTTGAAACGTTGCGGAAATGCACGTAAAGAATCTTCTTCCGTGAGACAAAGTAATCAATCATCTCGTAGATATCATCCTTCATCTCAGAGAATGTTCCCTGGCAGAATTCAATGCCATTTGAATCGCTCGGGTAAATTTCAACCAAGCGCTTGTATGACTCAAAGCTGCGAAGTAACTGCGGAATTCCACCTAATTTATCGACCGGAGGATCGCAAGGGTGAATTCCTAGTCGAATTCCTTCCTCTTCTGCCACTGGAGTAATGATTTTGATCCAATGCTCAAGGTTTTGCCACATCTCTTCTTCACTGTATTCACGGCCGTGAGTCAGTGGATATTTAGAACCTAGCGCGTGATCGTAGGCAGTTGCTAGAGCCCCACCACGAATGAGCGCAGGCGGTGTGCGCCAAACATGTGATGGCATCCAGTTGTATCCAAAGATTGGAATACCCGCACGTGCCATATTGCGCACGGTAAAAATCATGTTCTCAATCTGCTCATCGCGACGCGGACCATTCAACATAATGTGGTCATAGAAACTGGTCGGCACATTTTCAAGCGCCGATAACTTCATGCCAAACTGTTCAACACGAAGACGCAGCTTAACTAAATCTTGTAGTTGCCACTTTCCACCATCACCGGGGATAAGGGGTGTGTTAAAGAGAATATCTGTCGCGCCAAATTGCTGTGCGAATAGAAGGTACTCCTCTGAAGCTACTTGAAATTGACCGAACCCTGGACGCATATCTTTTCCATTCTCTTAGTTATTAACCTTTAACGGCACCAGTTTGTAAGCCCTCGACAATGAAGCGTTGACCGATAAAGAAGAGGATCAAGATCGGAACTGCTGCAATTGTTGAGTAAGCCATGATTAAGCTAATTGGAGTTTCATCTGCTGTCTGCAAGAAGGTGATCGCAACCGGCAGGGTACGAAATTCTGGGCTTGGGTTCAGCACCAGAGCATAGAGATATTCGTTCCAACATGCTGTGAAGGTCAAGATTCCAACTGAGGCAATCCCGGGTGATATTAAGGGCAGAAGTATGTACCAGAGCGCTTGCAAACGCGATGCTCCATCAATTCTCGCCGCCTCTTCCAATTCACCCACTAAATTTCTAAAGAATCCGATCAGCAAGTACGTGCCTAATGGGACGACAAAACTGAGATAGATAAGCATCAAGCCCTGCAGAGTGTCCGAGATTTTCAGTCTTGCTGCAATGACAGCGATAGGAATAAAGAGCAAGGCACCGGGTGTCAAAAAGGCCACGATTATTACTCGACCAAATGTATCTCGCCCGCGATATCGAAGAATTGTTAACGAATAGGCCGCAAAAATACTAAAGAAAAGTCCCACCGTTGTGGTGACGCTGCCAATCATCAAGCTATTTCGAAGCGAAATTCTAAACTGCTCGCTCTCGAATGCTGCACGATAGTTCTTAAGAACTAAATCCACAGGCAAGAAACTAGGGTTCATAAACATGGATGACTGGGTACGGAATGAAACACTCACCATGTAGTAAACAGGAAAGAGTACAAAAATTAGTACTACAACTACGGCGAGGTAGAGTCCAAATTTAGCTTTCTTAGATTTCTTCTGCATCACTTATCCTTGTTCAATCTCTTCATGACGAAAAATACGAGCAAGAAAAGTACGGGTACTAGCGCCAGCGCAGCTGCAGCCGATTGACCGATTTGGAATGCGGTGAGGCTCTTGTAGGCAAAGATAGGCAAAATTGTCGTAGCACTTCCTGGGCCACCACCGGTAGTTAACCAAATAGCTTCAAATGAGTTAATTGTGGTGATCGTCGAAATCATAAAGACAATCAAAATTACAGGACGAATGCCCGGTAGTGATACATTTCTAAATCTTTGGACGGCGTTACACCCATCTGTAGCCGCTGCTTCGTGCAGTTCTTTAGGAACAGATTGCAGCGCGGCTAAGAACATAATTGTCCAGAACGGGAAACCTTTCCAGATCGTCGCCAAAATGACAGATGGCATAGCCCACTCAGGATTACTGAGAAATGCGATTGGGGAGTCAATAACTCCGATTTGCATGAGAAAGATATTGAGTGCACCCACATCTGGGTTGTAAATCAGGCGCCATACAGCGTAGGCAACGAAGCCTGGAAGCGCATATGGAACTAATACAAGCGCTCTCCAAATATTTCGGCCTTTGATTTGTTGTTGGAGCAAAAGCGCTACTGAAAGACCCAAAAGGAATTTTCCGCTTTGCACACAGGTTACATAAATAATCGTATTGAGCGATGCAGTTCTAAATGTGGGATCGTGAATTAAGTAACTGTAATTTGCTAATCCAACCCAGTTGCCTGCCTCACCCACGGTTTTATTGGTAAAGCTTGCATACACTTCGTAAAAAAGTGGATAGCCAAAGAAACCAATTAGAACAAAGGTTGCAGGAAAAATCGTCGCATAACCCAAAAGTGAATCTTGAAGTTTGACTCTGGATCGATTCTTCTTTGTGTTACCGGTGAACACTGACAATTTTCACCTTTTCGTTTCTCTAATAGATTGATTTTCAAATACCTGAGAGGAGGATGAGCGCCACCCTTGATGGTGACGCTCATCCCATTACCCTCGATTAGTTAGTGCTTAGTACTTTTTGTAGATGGCTGCGCAAGATGCTTGCGCTTCTTCTATTGCCTTATCCATGCTGACTTTGTCAAATAGATAACGCTGGACCATCTTCGAGATACCGAATCCATTGCTGAACTCTGCAATTGCTGCATTGTTTACATCAGGATATTTACCGGTGACTCCGAACATTGCTAGCTCGTACAGACCAGCACGTGCTGGATCAACGCTCTTACGCCAGAAGGTGAAGACGTTATATCCAGAGAATGACGGACCGTAGATTGCTGCCTTGTAGTAAGCCTGGATCTTTGGTTTTTGCATTAGATAATTGATTAGATCCTTTGCAAGTTCTGGATACTTAGTTGTCTTTGAAACAACACGTAGCCATGCATCACTTGGTGCCACACGCATTACTGGACCACCTGGAAGGGCGGAGAAACCAGTGTTCTTAGCAAGTGTTGGGTTCTTCTCCCATGTTGCTGATCCATTAAGCAGAGTCGTGTAAACAGAACCTGGGTTAGCGATAATCGCTGTCTTCCCACCTAGGTACTTGTTGTTATCCCACGCACCATCTGAGTTAGTAGAGTCAGTTGCGTAAACATCCATGTCGTATGCCTTCTTTACGAAGGTGAGGAAGTCTCTTGTTCCCTTTGAATCAAGGGTGCAAGTCTTTCCTGCATTATCAGCGATTCGGCCACCGTATCCAAGTAGCTGAGCTCCGAATATAGCTTCGGCGTCTCCGACGTTACCTGTATTGAAGCCCATTCCTCCGCCTGATGGCATTGCTGCCTTGGCCATTGTTGCCAACTCTTCCCAGGTTGCAGGAGCTTTCTTACTTGATATTAGATCAAGGCGGCGATTAATTAAGTTTCCATTAATACCAAAAGGGACTCCGAGACCTTTACCAGCATAGCTCGCAGCGTTGAAGGCTGTCGCACCAGGATTGAGTGCACCATTTTTTACAATCAATGCATCCAAAGTACTTTGAATATTGAGAAGATTCTTTGTACCAAGCTGCAGCATCAAGCCAGAGCTAGCATCGAATGCATCAGGCATAGTTCCAGCAGCAAGAGCAGCTGTTACCTGAGCGTTCAGGTTGTTCTGGTTAACAAGAACTGGATCGGCTTTAATTCCGCGAGTTTTTGCCCACGCATTAATTTGATCGACGGCTGCTTCGTTTGCTACGTCAGAAAAAATCAAGCCAATCCAATATGTAAACTTTCCATTATCTTTCTTTATATCTGCAATTTCTTTCTGGAGCGCAGCATTTGCGGCATTTGCTGATGTAGCTGGAACTGTTATCAATCCAACTGTCATTAACGCCGCGACGGCTGCTGCCGCTAACTTCTTTTTCATATCTGACCTTTCATCTGCTTCGAGGGTTTTCTATTTTCGAGGGACGTGCAATTGCTGAATGAAAAATGTCACGTTGAACGTTCAATAACAAGCGTTTTTCGGGACTTTCCTATAGCATTTTGAAGAAATATTACGGGCGCCATGACCCGCCGTCTGGTGTGCGGGAAGTCGTCCAGGCGTTTGGTACCGACTTCGAGTTATCGCATGGGTACTTGGCCGCTAGCGCTTCATCGATATCGATTCCAAGTCCTGGCTTGTCGTTTGGATAGACATAACCTTGACGCAGCTCTGGGGTACCAGGGAACATCTCGTAAATAATGTCCTTCGGCCCCCACCACTCTTGTACTCCGAAGTTGGCTGAACTTACGTCGAGGTGAAGGTTTGCTGCATGCCCGACCGGGGAAACATCTCCCGGACCATGCCACGCAGTACGAATACCAAACGCTTCACACAAGTGTGCAAGTTTTTTAGCTGGAGTAATTCCACCAATGGTGCTGATGTGGCATCGGATGAAGTCAATGAGACGTTCAGTGATAAGTGGAAGCCATTCCTGTGAGTTGGTAAATAGTTCTCCCATTGCAATTGGAGTCGCAGATTGCGCGCGCATGATTCTGAACCAATCTACTGATTCAGGTGCAAGTGCATCTTCTAGGAAGAAGAGTCGGTATGGCTCAAGATTTTTTGAGAGTCGTACAGCTTCAATCGGTGCAAGTCGCTCGTGAACATCGTGGAGCAACTCGATTTCGTTGCCAACTTTGGATCGAATATGTTCAAAGAGTTTTACTGTGTCGCGCATATACCCGTGAGGATCAAAATATGCTCCTGGTGGCGCACCATCTGGTGTACGGATCTCATGAATGCGTCCGCCGTATCCGCCCATTTGGCAACGGATATACAGCAACCCTTGATCCATAAACTTACGAACATTCTCTTCAACTTCGCCCAAAGATTTTCCATCTGCGTGGCGATAAACTGCTGCAGCTTCACGTGTTTTTCCGCCTAATAGGTCATAGACCGGCATTCCCGCGCGCTTACCTGCGATATCCCAGAGCGCCATATCAACTCCGGAGAGTGCGTTATTAAGAGCTGGCCCATTTCTCCAATACGAGTTGACCATGCTGGTCTGCCAAATATCTTCGATATTGGCGACATCTTTGCCGATGAGGAAATCTCTGAGGTAATCCTCGATTGCAACTTTCACCATGAGATAGCGCTGGGTAAAGGTTGCGCAGCCCAGTCCATAGAGACCTGGCTCTGACGTTTCAATTTTGACTACTACTAAGTTAATTCCTTCTGGGGCTGTCAGAATTACTTTTACATCACGGATTGTTACTGGTTTCGACATGCATTTGATTCTAAATGGGTGATAAAAAATAGTAAAGAGAAAACAATCGAAAAATCTTTTCTCTTTAAAATATCCCAAATTGAACGTTCAAGCCCGTAGAATGGGGCGAGTTATGGTGAGACCCAAAAAAATTGAAAACATTGAAGAGATCGAACGACCCCTTTTAATAATCTTCTTCCTCTTTGGTTTTAGTCTCATGTCTTGGGTACCGAGATTTCCTGAAGTGAAAGCGAACTTGGGGCTCGATAATGGTGACTTCGGAATCTTGCTTAGCATGGGTGGAGCCGGTGCACTTCTAGCACTTTTCACTGTTGGACATTTTGTTAATCAATTTGGAACACGAAAATTCTTACCGCTGAGCGCTTTAGGATTTTGTCTCTCGATCGGATTGATCGTGCACCTGCGAAGTCCGTGGATGTTCGTGATCTGCAATATAGCAATTGGTTGTTTTGTTTCAGCATTCCACATATCAATCAACGCGCAGTCACTCGCTGCTCAATCAGCGCTACAGAAACTTCTCATCTCTAAGACTGCAGGCACGTGGACTTTCGGTGCCCTCAGCTCGATTCTTTTTAGTTCATTTGTAGTCGCCTATGTGAGTATCAGTTGGCATATTGGAGTCCTACAGGTTATTTGCTTCCTTGGAATTTGCATCCAACTCATCAAGATTTCTCCTCACATGGTTACGCCCTCTGTTGCTCGCGAATCATTGCGAGCGACCCTTCTAAAGGTGGGTAAATTTCGTGTTGACACCTTTTTCACTCTCGTGATGTTGCTGGCTATTCAGATGGAATTTTCCATGGGAGATTGGTCGACGATTTATGCCCGAGAGAATTTAGGTAGCGAGGCGCAGTACGCAGCGCTTCCCTATCTCGTTTTCCTTGGATTTATGAGTATCGGTCGCCTAAATATCCACCGCTTCACACATCGCTACTCGCATGCGCAGCTCTTAAAACTTGGCGCACTCATGGGTGGTGGCGGATATTGCATCGGTGTCACGCTAAGCCATGTACTCAGAGACAACCCGGTTTTGGCATATTGGTCATTTCTTCTTTCACTTGCCTTTAGTGGTCTCGGCTCTTCATTCATGGCACCTCTCTTCATTAATACCGCGCAAGAAAGATCAGCAGAAAGCTCCGCAGTAGTTATTGGCCAACTGGGAGCACTCAATAACTCTATGGTCTTCTTTGTGAAAGCATTCATATCATGGGTCGCACAAGTTGCTGGTTTGCATATTGCCTTACTAATACCAGGCTTGATGCTCTTTTCAATCGTTTTCTTTAGCCATGTGTTAAATAAAGATCACACTAAATCGTAATTAGCTAGAAACTGTAACTTTCTGCTTAATAGTTGTGGCTTGATTTCCCTGAAGTTGCAAGATGCTCTTGCGATTCTTGCCACTGGTTTGAGTGCTAGAAGGCTCGATTGCGAAAGTGCGAACATTGCGAAACCAAGGAGAGCCTTCATTATTATTGAACTCGAGCCAGAACCAAGCAAAGTCTAAGAACTCTGACTCCCACTCCAATTCAAAAGAAATGTTCTTTTCAACATTTTTGACTCGGTACCACTTCTTATCGCCGAAATCAGAGAGGTAACCAAATACTCCAAGTGGTGTGGGAGGTGATGGCAATCGGCTTAAATCAAGAACTTTCCCATTCTCGCCTTTGATATTCGGCCAATCGTGAATGGATCCAGAAACTCCATGTGGGCTGAGAGCCTCTTCATCTAAATGGAACTTTTGAGCAGTTGTCTCAATCGTTACTTCTCCTTCAAGGAGAGCTCCACCAAATGCTGGATGGCTTGAGTAGTCGAATTCCAACTCTAAGTTACTTAAGTTTGTGATCACATCCGTTATGTCGATGACATTTCCATCGACTGACACTTCTCGCTCGATACGAATTGGCAGAGAAAAGAAATCAAGCTGCATACGTGCGCTACCGGTCTCAAGATTGTTTACTTTCCAGGTAGAGATCGCAGCTTCTCCATGGAATCCAACTGGTGCGCCATGAATAACTCTTGCTGGACCGGCGACCGGGCAAATCATCTGCCATCCACCGCGATAACCCTCCATCCAATGCGCTTGTGGCTCGAGGTAAATACTTCGCTGCTCTTGCTTGATCACTGCCTCAGCGCGATCTGCCCATGGAGTCTGCAAAAGCGTTTCTTGGTGTTTATCAGTGGTCTTTATCGAAAGAATATCCGCGCCATATGTCGCATCAATTACTACCTCGAGCTCTGAACTCTTTAGCCGTAGATGGCTCATCGTGACTCCTTAAATCCTGCAACAGGTACACCAGTGGTCGTAGTAGATAAGGTGAAGAGCGATCCCGCAAGAGGTTGATTCAATAGTTCAGCTTCTGAAATTCCTGCTCGGGCTGAAGTCACAAACAAAGTTCCATCTGAGCCGAATGCACAACTAGATGGTTGAGCTACAGGGAAGTGATGTTCTTCGATAATTGTGCCCTGCGGTGAAATTTGAGTAACTCTGCTGCCTCCCCAGACTGCTAACCAGATGCAACCATCCATATCTACGGCTAGTCCATCTGGCACACCTGAATCAATCGAAATTAGCTCACGGAATTTAGGAACAAAATCATCTGCCAAATTAAAGTCACTTACATACACTTTCTTTGCCATGCTATCGGCCAAATACATCAAAGTGTTTTCGTAGTTCCAACCAATTCCATTTGGCAGGGTTAAGTTCTCCGCCATCACTTTATTGCTGTCATTGCCTTCCCAGCGATGTAACTTGCCTTTGCCAGGTTCGAATCCCATCTGACAGCTACCACCCCAGAATCTTCCGCGAACATCACACTTAGCATCATTCATTCTGAAATCAGGATCTGCAAGAAATGGATCACGAATATCTAATTTTCCATCAGCCAAAATTGCAAAGCCTTCTTGGCAAGCGATTGCAAGATTTTCACCCGCTTCAAAAGGAGCAACAGCACCGACGCGAGTATCTAAGGTGATGGTTTCTGTCTGAAGAGTTTCCAAATTTGTTTCATGAATCTTGCCGACTGGGATATCAACCCAGAGAAGTGAATCTCCCAGAAAAATTGGGCCTTCGCCGACTTCAGCGTCAGATTGAAGAAGCAGCTCTGGTTTTAGACTCATGATTTACTCCGTACCTCTCTCAGATACTAATTACCTCGCCCGTGATATTACCTGACTGAGGAGATACAAGGAATAGTACGAGGCGGGCAACTTCGTCCGCACCTATCAATCCTTTTGCCGTTGATGTTTGTCGTTTTGCCAATTCGTCAGCTGCTGTATGCCCCAAATATTTTTTGTAATTTGCATCGTTGGAGTGGAAGACTTCTGTATCGATTGTTGTTGGCGAGATCGAGTTAACGGTGATTCCATCCTTTCGGAAAGCTATCGCAGAGCTCTTCGAAAAGGAGTGTTGTGCTGCTTTTGCTGCTTGGTAGTGCGATGTGAATTCGCTTGCTCCTTGGCCCATCGCAGAGACAACATTGACAATTCGGCCGTATTTATTCTTTTGCATGAGCGGGACAGCTTTTTGAGTACATAAAAGGGTTGCAATCACGTGAACATCTAAAAGCTCTCGTAAGTCAGATTCGGTTGTTTCCATGATGGGCTTAACCAACAAGTGGCCCGCGTTGTTTACGAGTATGGCAACCTGTCCACCAAGTTTAGAAATGTCCTCAAAAATCGTGGTTACTTCTGCCGAAACTGTTACATCCCCAGGGTGGATACTGCCAGCGCCTTTATCTTTTTCTAGAATCTCTAAAGTTTCTTCTAGCCGCTTCTTGTTCCGACCGATCAACGCTACGTGATATCCATCAGAAGCTAGCGCGATAGCAGTGGCGCGACCAATTCCGCTTCCTGCACCGGTAATTATTGCGATCTGCTTATCCATTGGAACTTCTCCCATCCACCAACGATCATGGTAGTTCCGAATAGGAGATCTTGGTAGAGACGAGGAGAGCTAATCCTCTGAAATTTTAAGGGGTTTTGAACCCATCTATTCTGTAACTGACTCCAACCCACTTAGCTCCTGTTGCAGCCTTTGGTGCCTTCGTTGCTGGATAGACAACTACAGAAGCCTTGAGTGTCTTATTGGTCTTCTTCATCAGCGCACAAACGGCAGTTGCCTGGCTCTTCGCCAGAGCAGTTGCCTTCTTTACAGTTGTGTTCTTGCTATAGCTGTAACCAATACAAGTCACAGATGCACCGTTCTTCAACGACTTCACATACTTGTTCAGGTATGCGCTGTCATAAGCGTTCAACTTGAGTGTTGAAGAAAGTGAATAGAGAGTTACAGCAGGTTTGATCGCTTTGACAGCATTTGCTGCGGCAATCTCAGCATCCTTTGCAGCTTGAAGTGCAGCAGCAGCTTTTGCAGATGCATCGGCAGCATCTTGAGCTGCTTTGATCGCTGCGGCGTCTGCTGCTGCCTTTGCTTCAGCTAGCGCCTTGGCGTCAGCAACCATCTTCTCTTGAGCTGCCTTGAGCGCTGCCTCTTCTGCAGCCTTTGCTTCAGCAGCAATTTTGAGTGCTGCTGCTGCTTCGGCCACCTTCTTATCTGCAATCTCTTTCGCCGCGGCAGCAAGTGCCACAGAGTTATCAACGACTACAGATACTGGTACAGGTGCTACTACAGGTGCGGGTGCTGGGCTGACAGACACTTCGCGGGATGATGAAGGAGGATTTGTGGTGGTTACAACTGGATTAGCGATAAGAATGACTGGGTCACTCACAATCGTTGTGGTGATTGAACCACTGGTTATTGCAGTGCCAAGGAGTGTTAACTCTCCACCGGTGACTGCATAGACGACAGATCCTGGAACGATCTGACTGTCGGTAATTGTCATCTTAATTGGCGAGTTAGTATCTTGAACTGTTCCGTCAGTACCCAGCCATGAGATAACAGTTGAAGAAATAACTGTTTTCCCAGTTGGAACTATGCCTGTCAGTGATGAGAAATCAGTTAAGCCATAGATAGAGATGACAGTTCCTGCACTGAGTGCATTGACTGGAATTTCATAGGAGACAGAGCTCGATCCGAAGTTAAAGCCACCGATTGGGCCAACGCCGTTAACAATGGAGAAGCTGGCAAGTGGTGTCAGTGCAGTACTTGGAATTCCGGCCAATGAATTCTGAACCCATTGGGCAGTCAAGGTGATATTGCTACTTGCAACCGTATAGCTCGCACCAGGTGCGACAACTCTTGATCCATCAGACCATCCGGTAAATGTAAAACCTTGACGAGAAATAGTTGAAGAAGATGCCACGGTAAATGTTGAACCGGTGATACGGCCGACAGGGTCTACTGGAGCTATTCCGAATCCGCTTCCTGTCGAATAAGTAACGTTGTAACCAGATGTCCAGCTCGGCACAAATGTTACTGGCACTGATTCCGGACCAACTAAGTAGATGTCCCCAGGTTGATAGGTAGCAGTTCCATCAGACCATCCAGCAAAGGCGTAGTTAGCTCTGGTAATACCAGCACCGCTTGCAACAGTGATGGTGTTACCTTCAAGTTTGGAGCTCTGTGTAGGTAGCGCACCTGCACCGTTACTTCCCAACGAATAGTTAATCTGTGTATAGCCGTTAAGTGAGAATTGCGCAGTTAGCGTCACATCAGCAGCTGAGAATGTGTATGTGGAGCCTGCGGCATAAAGTGCGGCACCATCAGACCAACCGGTAAAGGTATGTGCAATCCAAGTTGGATTTGAGCCAGCTGATGGAAGTGCAAATGTGGAGCCAATGAAGCCATCACTTCGGGTAGGAAGTGTTCCGACGCCACCGCCTAAATCAAATATAACCGCATAGGCAATTGCCGCCCACTGCGCCGTTAGCGTCACATTGCTGCTAGCAATGACGTATGTGGATCCTGCTGCATAAACCGTTGAGCTATCACTCCATCCAGTAAAGATATAACCGGCACGGATTGGTGTTGGTGCAACTTGGAAATTTTGATTAATAGTGAGCGAGCTCTGCAAAGGCAGCGTTCCACTTGCCCCGCCTAAGTTATAGGTCACAGAATATGGAACAGCTGTCCATCGGGCCTGAAGTGTTGAATTCGCAACAACTGTAAAACTTGATGATGCTGCACGTAGATTATTACTACTATCAACCCAACCAGCAAAGTTATGGCCGGTTAAAGTTGGAGCAGCTGCAAGTGAAATCACAGTTCCGCTGTCATAGAGTGTTGGCGCAGTCACCGTGTCAGTTGACCCATTGAGGATGTAACTGACTGTATAGACAGGAATCCACTGTGCTGTCAGCGTGACAGCAGATGGAGTACTCGCAGTGATCGTGTAGGTGGCAAGAGCGCCATATGCTGTCCTTGAATCAGACCAGCCTGCAAAGTTATAGCTTGCTCTGGTGGGTGTACCTGCAAGATTAAACGAATTACCAATCCTCTTATTTTCTTGCGTGGGAAGTGCACTTGTTCCCCCAGCTAGTGCATAGGTGACGGTATAACTAATTGGTGTCCAGATTGCATAAAAAATTTGGCTCGCACTCGTTGAATAAGTGGCAACTGGCGTTGTCGAACTAGCAGTTGTTGCCCAACCACCAAATGTGTAACCACTCTTGACAAGCGTTCCAGTATTCCCAGAAAGAGTAAGAGCGGTTGTCCCAGTTGCCCAACTCTGGTTTGAGGGAACAGTTCCACCGGTTGCTAGGTTTGCGTTGTAAGAAATTGTGTAGGTGACAGCATTCCAGACTGGATTGAGGGTGATTCCAGTAGTTGGCGTATATGAAGCACCGCCTGCAAAAGTCGTAGTGCCATTGGTCCACCCGCCGAATGTGTAACCACTTTTGACCATCGTGCCAGATGTTGCAAGATTTATTGCACCGCTGGTCCAACTTTGACTTGTAAACGAAGGAGATCCACTAGTTGCACCTTGGCTACTAAATGAGATGAGGTTTCCCCAGCGAGCATAAAGTGTGAGGTTGGCTAAGAATGGATAGCTCTGTGAATTACTGTAAGCAATACCCGTTCCGTCAGCTGATGTATTCCAGCCCGTAAATATGCGATCAGTAAATGTGAAGGTATTTGCACTTAGGTTTGCTGTGGCAGAACTGGTCTGTGTCTCCATGGAACCAACGCCACCATTTGCTAAGAATCGAACGTTGTAAGTTCCACGAGTCCAAATCGCGTAGAAAGTTGCGGTCGCAGATGTGGAGTAGCTTGCTACTGGAGTTGTTGAGCCTGTCGATGTAGCCCACCCCCCAAATGAGTAACCAGTTCGCGTAAAAGTTGAAGCCGCAGGAAGTGTGGTCGCAGCAGCGCCAGTTGTGTAGGAACCAGCCGTCTGCGAACCACTTCCACCATTTGCGTTGTAAGTAATTGTGTATTGGTTAGCTGTCCAGACAGCATAAAGCGTCCTTGATGCTGACGGAGAATAAGGCGAGGTGACCGCTGTTCCAGTCTCAGTCAGAGACCAGCCACCGAATGTGTAGCCAGATTTACTCAACCCTGTTCCAGCCGGCAAAGTGATGGCAGAGCCTGAATAAACAGACTGAGATGGAGCAGTACCTACGCCATTATTCGTGTTGTACGAAAGCACCGATGTTACGGAAACAGATTGTGTGGTGGAGGTAGTTGGAGAATAGCCACCATCTCCCGAGTAAAAAGCAGTTACGACATAGGTGCCGACCGAACTTGGTGTCCAAGAACAAGAAGCCATGCCCGATCCATCTAACGAACCCGTTGTACATAAAGTATTTGTGGCCCCGTCCTTAAAGACTACGGTTCCCGTTGCGCCAGCCGCAACTGTTGCAGTAAAAGTCTCTGTTTCACCTAGCAATAGGTTTGCTGATGATTTTGTAAAGGTTGGCGTAACACTGAGTAGTGGGCGAACTGGAAAATTATTTGATAAAGAAATAGATCCTGTCTTACTCAGAGTTGGTCCCCCTGAGACTTTATTCCAAGAACCAATCGCATCGATAAAATTGGGATTCATCAACAGTTGAGCGTTTGAAGGAATTGAGTCTGAAGCGGGGTACGGGAGGTTAGATGCAAAGTTACTCGTGTAAAGAGCAGTATTTGCCACGAGAAGATTCGACAAACAACCTTTGAAGTACCCAATAGCAGTATCTTGGCCAATCAAGAAAGAGGTGTTTGTGTAGTGAAAGTTATCTGCAAATCCTGTGGCATCTGATTGCGCAACACCGTTTGAATACAAAGTTCCAACTCCGTTATTACGAACATAAGCCATGTGAGACCAAGTCTCGATAGGGAGTACTGTCGAACCAGCTCTATTGATGGTGGAACCAAGGCCGTTGAATGTGAATTGGCCATTTCCAGCACCAGGTACGCCGTTGACGAAGAAGGTATAGCCATTCTTTGCACCTGAATACCAACCTGTGCCATTTGTTCCGATGATTGGTCCAGCACTTGGAATTGTCGCTGGCACCTTTACCCAGGCGGAAACGGTGAAGTTATTAGTGGAGTTTGCATCATCGATTGCAGGAAGTGTTACAGAAAGCTTCGAACTACCATCAAAACAGACGCTGCCCTTCGTAGCAATGAGACTTTGAAAAGCGTTTGTACCAAGCGTAGGCCGTGGGGAGGGCAGTCTCAAATCAGCTGGATTTGCAGATGCGAATGCACCTTCGCCGATAGAAGTTACAGAACTTGAAATCGTAAGAGAGCTTGGAATTGCACCACTGAAAGCGTAATTGCCAATAGTTGTAACCGAGGTCGGAATTGTGATTGAGCTAAGTGGTTGCCCTTGGAATGCATATCCAGGAATTGTTACTAGTCCCGTCGGTATCGTGATCGAGCCCGTTATTCCGTTCCCAACAAAAGCTGCAGTACCAATTGTTCTAAAATTCGAGTTCAGCGTGAGCGAAGTCATCGTGCTTAAGTAGAAACTATAATCGCCGACTGATGTCATTCCACTGCTGAAGACGACTGCGCCCAGTCTGGCCCTCTCGAATGAATAGCTCGCAACTGAGGTTACAGAAGAATCAAAGGTAACGTCACCAACACAGTTAGCGCCTCCGCTCGCTACGCCGCTTGTAACAGTGTAAGTGCCTGAGGTTCCACAGTTAAATGTCGCTGCATTGGCGGGAGTTGGGATGATTTGTAGAAAGATTCCAAACAAACTCATCAGGAGAATACGAGCTGTAAATTTAGATTTCACTTAGACATTTTAGGAAAACTACTGTGGAGACTTGAGATCTAATCCATCTTTACATAAATAGGGGACATCTGTGACACCTCGGTAAAAAAGAGAACAAATGTGACAGATTCCCACTCTGATTTACTACCAACATGAGAAGATCAGATATGAGACCAACTCGAGTGCTTTATGTTGAGAATGACTCTGCACTGCGAAGAATTTTGGGCGAAATGCTCGGCAAGTCGAAAGAGTTGGAACTCCTGGGGAGTTATGCAAAATCTGATGATGTTTTAAACAGAACGTTAGTTCGTAAAGCTGATGTCGCTCTGATTGACTTTTCGCTCGATCAAAATGGCTTGAATGGAATCGAGCTGGGAATTGCTCTTCGAAATATCAATGAGTACATCGGGATTGTTATTTACTCTCAATACTCAGTTTCACAAATGGTGAGCCGCGTTCCAAAGAGTATGCGTAGCGGTTGGTCCTTCTTCGATAAATCTGCTGAGATGGAACTGGACGATTATGTAAATATTATTAAGTTGACCGCTTCAGGTAAAGGCAATTGGGAAGAAGTTGCCGATGAAGAAGTTGAGAATAGCGAAATCCAATCATCAATCTACTTCCAATTATCTCCTCGTCAACGTTCAATCATGACTTTGAGCGCCCAGGGAAAGAGTGCGCAAGATATCGCCGAGCAGTTAGACCTTAGTTACTCATACGTGCGCAAGGAATTATCGCGCTCCTACGCTGTCTTGTTGCCTGATTCAAAACCTAGCGATGATCTGAAAACTGCAGCTGTTTTGAGATATAGAGAACTGATGAGGATGTCTTAATGAAAGATTCTTTTCATAAATTTATAAAACTCGTTGGGCCCTATCCATACAATCCGTATTTGATTTTTCTCTTCGTTGCATCCATCTTTTTTTCTCGATACGCCCCTACAGTGATTCTCGTTCCTGCTGGTTTGGAGAGATTGAAAGTTGCAGCTTTATTACTCTTGGCTTCGGCAATTCCGGGACTTCTTTTTGCCGTGGGTGCGATTTTTCTCAACAGATACCGATTTTGGAGCCAGAAAAGTACTGTTCTATATATTTTTGAGGTTGCCTTCTTCCAATTCCTAAATCTGCTCTCGCTTGGCCCCATAACAGACATTCTCTCTGAACACACTGGGGAAACTTCAACAGTCTTGCTACCTCTGAATTTTAAGACATTCACCGTCTCGCTCTTCCTAGCCTTGATCGCTCTTGCACTAATGCATCAAGCAGAACGTAGAATTTTCGATCGCCTTGATCAGGCAGATAAATTAGTGAATAGATTGGAATCTGAGCGCGAAGGGCTGATTCAATCTGATGAGAAATTGCGTCGCCAGACATCCCAATTTCTTCACGATCGAGTTCAATCAGAACTTATGGTCGTTGGAATGAAGTTGAAGTCCATCTCCGGTAAATCCTCTGACGAGGTTAACGAAGTCATTGATCGAGCCATTGTTCGCTTAGAAGAGACGCGTGCCACTGATCTTAAAGATTTGATCCAGGTGTTGACGCCTAATCTTGAAGCGGGGAGCCTGCAATCGGCTCTCGAAGTTTTGCTTGAACAGTATCGAGCTGACATGGACTTGTCACTCCACATTGATGTAACTTCTGAAGAGTTGGATGCGGAGTCGTTACTTGGAATTTTCCGCATCGTCGAGCAATCTATTCTCAATTCTCTGATGCATGGGCCTGCCAAGCGAGTTCAGATAAGTGTAAGTACTGATTTTGTAGGCGTAACAGACATCATCGTTTCCGATGATGGTCCAGGAATCTCAGTTAACGAGATATCGGCGGGCGTTGGAACTGCAATTATTGATTCATGGGTTGGAATCTTGAATGGAAGTAAAGAGATTGATTCAGCACCAGGGCACGGATATCAATTACGAGTTACATTTCCTAAGTAAAGACTGGCGGAGACGAGGAGATTTGAACTCCTGAAGGGTTTAACCCCTTACCTCGTTAGCAGTGAGGCGCACTCGACCGGGCTATGCGACGTCTCCAAGTGGTGAGGCCAAGTCTACCGCCTCATTTATGGATTGTTAATCGGTGGAAATAAGGCTCTCGTGCTTACTTAATGTGATTCGCGTGGTGTGGCCGAACCGCTGGCACCGCGCAAGAAATCAAGATCTGCACCAAGGTTCGCTTGCTGAACATGATCGATATACATGCGCTCCCAGCCGCGAGTTGGCTTAGCCAAACTTTCGAGAGTGGCTGCTGAAGGAGTGCGAGCTGCTAACTCTGCATCGCTAATTTTCACATTAATAGTTCGCGCTGGAACGTTGAGTTCGATGAGGTCACCACTTCGAATAAGTGCAAGTGGCCCACCTGCTGCAGCTTCTGGAGAAACATGTAGGACAACGGTTCCAAATGCTGTTCCGCTCATACGTCCGTCACAGATGCGGACAAGATCTTGAATGCCGCGTTCCAGTAACTTCTTTGGAATCGCCATATTTGAAACTTCAGGCATTCCTGGATATCCCTTAGGTCCACATCCACGTAATACCAAGACGCTATTTTCATCAACATCTAAATCAGGATCATCGATGCGCGCGTGAAAATCTTCGATGCTCTCAAAGACAACGGCTGCACCGGTATGAACAAGTAAGTTAGGACTTGCTGCTGCAGGTTTGATGACTGCGCCATCAGGTGCGATATTTCCGCGCAAGACGGCAATGCCTGCTTCAAGTTGAAGCGGCTTTTCATACGTTGCAATAACTGTTGCATCATAAATCTCAGCACCCGTAAGGCTGTCAACTAATGGTTTGCCAGTGACGTTAATAGCACTGCGATCAAGATGCTTTTCAACTTCTTTTAGAACGGCACGTAGACCACCTGCGCGGAAGAGATCTTCCATGAGGTGTTCACCAGCTGGTTGTAGGTTCACGAGCAATGGAATGCGTGAACCGATGCGATCGAAATCATCGAGTGTGAGATCAACGCCCGCGCGACCTGCAATCGCAAGTAGGTGCACGACAGCATTTGTTGAGCCGCCAATTGCACCAAGTGCCACGATGGCATTGGTAAATGCTGCAAAGGTGAGGATGTCTTGTGGCTTGAGATCTTCTTTGACCATCTCAACAATGCGACGACCTGAGTCGTGGCTTGCTTGTAGTAGGCGACTATCTGCAGCAGGTGTGCCAGCTAAACCAGGGAGCGTCATTCCGAGCGCTTCTGCAATACATCCCATTGTTGACGCTGTTCCCATTGTGTTGCAGTGGCCCTTGCTGCGGATCATCGAACGCTCTGATGCGTTGAAATCTTCTTCGCTCATCTTTCCAGAGCGAACATCTGCACTGAAACGCCAGACATCTGTACCGCATCCCAACAGTTTCCCCTTGAAAGTTCCGTTGAGCATTGGTCCGCCTGGAACAACAATTGTTGGAAGGTTTACCGATGTTGCGCCCATAAGTAGTGATGGAATTGTTTTATCGCAGCCACCCAAGAGAACGACGCCATCGATTGGATTTCCGCGAATCATTTCCTCTGCTGCCATCGCAGCTAGGTTGCGCCATAACATCGCGGTGGGGCGAAGATTAGTTTCACCGAGTGAGAGCATCGGCAGATTATGTGGAATACCGCCCGCTTCCCAAATTCCGTTCTTAACGCTTTGAGCTACTTCATCGAGGTGCATATTGCATGGGGTGAGATCGGATGCAGTATTTAAAATTGCTATCTGTGGGCGAGTGCCGGTGAAGGCAGAGTCGGGATTTCCGCGGCGCATCCATGCACGATGGATATATGAATCCTTTGTATTTCCTGAAAACCAATCAGCGCTGCGCATTCGGAAAGTATACGAGGGCAGAGTGGCTTCGTGAAGGGACTTCAGTTTTAGATTGATCTCGGTAGACTAAAGATATGAATAACGAGAACGCTGGGGTTGAGACCACCACAACCAAGAGAGTGCATGATCAGGCTCCCTCTGAAGCTTATGGTGAATTTATGAAGACGGGTTGGCTCCCTTCCGATCTTCCCGAACTCGAGCCTCTTGAAGTTGTTACCTATACATATATGCGTAGACAAGTTCTCTCTGCAGCATTTGAAGGTCTTCGACTTGTTATTCCTGCCGGTAACTCCAAGAATCGAACCTGCGATACCGACTACACGTATAGACCAGATTCGACTTTTGCTTACTACAGCGGAGTTCAGGGCAGTGATGCAACTGAAGATGCTGTTTTGGTGATGGAGCCAAAAGCAGAAGGTGGCCACGATACATATCTATATATACATCCGCGTTCAACGCGAGATACCGAAGCTTTCTATCGCGATACCCATTATGGAGAGCTCTGGGTTGGTCGTCGCTATACGTTAAGTGAGGCCCAAACTCGATACCAGATCCCTACACGTAAGGTGACTGAGCTTAAGAACTTCCTTACAGGAACCCCCGCTCTTCTCGTGCGCGGAGGCGATCGCATGGTTGATGCAGCAATTGCAGTTCACCCACGCGAAGAAGAGTTTGTGATCTTTACATCTGAGCAACGCTTGATCAAAGATGATTACGAAATTCGCGAAATGCAACTAGCTGTTGATGCAACTGGTTTTGGTTTTAATGATGTGATCTTGACACTTCCTGCAGCAGCTGAACATCCACGCGGTGAGCGCATTGTTGAAGGCGCATTCTTTGGTCGTGCTCGTCTTGAGGGACATGGCGTTGGTTACAACACTATTGCAGCAAGTGGATCACACGCATGTGTTCTGCACTGGACGCGTAATGATGGTGCTGTTCACAATGGTGATCTCATTCTTATTGATGCGGGTATCGAAGTAGATTCTTTCTACACCGCAGATATCACTCGCACCTTGCCGATCTCTGGAAAATTCTCTCCTGCGCAGCGCGCTCTCTATATGTTGGTCTATGAAGCACAACTTGCTGGTTTTGCAGCGGTAAAGCCCGGCGCAATTTTCTCAGAGATTAATAAGGCGAGCCATGCAGTTTTAGCACAAGGCTTAGCGGATATGGGTGTTCTTACTGTCAGTGCAGAAGAATCCATGCGCCCTGAAGTTGGTTTACATCGCCGTTGGACTTTGCATGGGGTGAGCCATCACTTAGGTCTTGATGTACATGATTGCGCAAAGGCACGTAAAGAAAATTACACCGATGCTGTATTGCGCGAAGGAATGATTCTTACCGTTGAGCCAGGGCTATATATCCAGCCTGATGATGAGCTCTTCACCCCTGAATATCGCGGTATCGGAATCCGCATTGAAGATGATGTTCTTGTGACTGCAGATGGCTGCCGAAATCTCTCAGAGCGTATTCCGCGTCACCCTGATGCAGTAGAAGAGTGGATCAGAACACTGCAGCAGGCGAGATAAGATCGGATAATGACTCAATCTCTTATCTATGCGCGTGGACTGACTAAAAAGTTCGGCGATTTCACCGCAGTCAATGGCATCGACCTTGATGTGGTCAAGGGTGAATCCTTTGGTCTTCTAGGACCAAATGGTGCTGGAAAATCCACAGCGATGCGAATGATTGGTGCAACATCTCAACGCACATCTGGTGATCTCACAATCTTGGATAAAGATCCTGAACAATTTGGTCCGCAGATTCGTGCGCACCTAGGTGTTGTTCCACAGCAAGATAATTTAGATACACATTTGACCGTCTCTGAGAATCTCTATATCTACGGACGTTACTTCGGTCTACCTCGTAAATTTGTGAAGAATAAGATTGAAGAACTTCTTGTCTTTGCTCAACTTGAAGAGAAGCGCAATGCCAAGGTTGAATCCTTAAGTGGTGGAATGAAGCGCCGCTTAACTATTGCGCGCGCATTAGTTAGCGAGCCTGAAATCTTGATGCTTGATGAGCCAACAACTGGTCTCGATCCGCAAGCTCGACACATCCTGTGGGATCGTCTCTTTAGGCTCAAAGAGGATGGTGTGACACTCCTTATTACTACCCACTTCATGGATGAAGCCGAACAACTCTGTGATCGCCTCGTTGTGATGGATAAAGGCTCGATCATGGCCGAAGGAAGTCCTGCGCAATTGATTAAGGATTACTCAACAAAGGAAGTTCTCGAAGTTCGCTTTGGTTCAGAGCGCAACGCTGGAATGGCAGATGATCTTCGCCAACTCTGTGATCGTATCGAAGAACTTCCAGATCGCATCTTGATGTATACCGAAGATGGTGAAGAGCTTCTTGAGCGCGTATATAAGAAGAACTTTCACCCTAAGACTTCTCTTGTACGTCGTAGTTCACTTGAAGATGTCTTCTTGCGCCTAACCGGAAGAACACTGGTCGATTAATGAGTTCTTTCCAAACCCGGCAAGGCTCACTCAAGATTGTTGATGCTGCCAAAGTAGCTGCACGTGGTTCGATCTTTGTAGCAGAAGCTCGTCTACGCAACATGATGAAATGGATTTGGCTCATCATTGGTCTTGCTATTGCAAACCCTGTTCTCTATCTCGTCTCCATCGGCTTAGGTGTGGGCGCATATATCGATAAGAACACGGGTGGCATGGGCGTTGATGGTGTCTCCTATATTACGTTTTTAGCACCGGCACTCCTTGCAACAGCTGCGATCCAAGGTGCTATTGATGAGAGCGTCTATCCAACTCTCGAAGGTTTCAAATGGAACAAGATTTTCTTCTCAATGAATTCGACACCTTTGAGTGGCAATCACATCGCTACAGGCGTCTTTCTCAATAGCCTGATTCGCGTCATCTTCACCGCTGTCATTTATTGGTTTGTGATGTTGGCTTTTGGTGTTCTTGAATCACCGCGTGCTTGGCTTGCAATCTTCACAGCAGTCATGGCAGGGGCTGCCTTTGGCGCAATGATGCAAGCACTCGCTGGAATGTTAGAGAACGAAGACATCTTCTTTACGGTGCTTCAACGTTTTGTGATCATGCCCCTCTTCTTATTCTCAGGTACTTTCTATCCACTGACAAATATGCCTATCTATCTACAGTGGATTGGGTGGATCTCACCTTTGTGGCATGCAACCGAGCTTGGTCGATGGCTTTCATATGGCCATGAAATCTCAACACTGATGCTCTATACCCACTTCATCTTCCTAAACTCACTCCTTCTTATCGGCATTATCGCTTCTCGCCGAATCTTCACCAGAAGGTTGGGTAAGTAGATGATTATCTCTGCAGCAGTTGCCATCGCCGAAGCCCGCATGGGTAAGCCGGGCGAAAAGTATTACTCGGGGCGCTCTCGAGCAATTATGGAGCGGGCATATATCGCTTTTAAATCTTCAACGTGGATGATTGTTATTTCGGGCTTTGTTGAGCCTGTTCTCTTCTTGCTCTCATTTGGTTACGGGCTTAAAGATCTAGTCGGTGACATTACTGTGGCCGGACAACCTATTGGTTATGTCGCATTTATTGCCCCAGCACTCCTTGCAACGAGTGCCATGAATGGTGCGATCTATGACTCGACGATGAATGTATTTTTTAAACTTAATCACGATCGTATTTATCATGGCATGCTCGCAACTTCACTTGGGCCAATGGATGTAGCGCTCGGTGAGATTGGCTGGGCGTTACTGCGCGGCCTCTCTTATGCAGTTGGATTCATGGCACTAGTTACACCTCTTGGCCTTATTCCAAGTGCGTGGGGCATTCTTGCGATCCCAGCTGCAGTACTCATTGCCTTCGGTTTCGCGTCCTTTGGAATGGCAGTGACTTCTTATATGAAGTCATTCCAACAGCTTGAAGTCGTCAACATTGTTCTCTTACCAATGTTCTTATTCTCCGGCTCTTTCTATCCTCTCTCAGTATTCCCAGAGTGGTTACAGACGCTGATTAGGTTATTCCCACTTGCTCACGCCATTGATCTTGTCCGAGGCTTAACTCTGGGTAATATCTCTTGGGCTTTGGCCGGTCATGCCATGTACTTCGTCGTAATGATTGTTGTGGGACTCTTCTTCACAACAAAGCGCCTCAACGCACTCTTTATGCGTTAAGCGTTAAGACGCGATCTGAAGACCGCACCACGCTGCGGCAAGACCAAAGACCAAAGATGCGCTTAAGTTGATTGCTACATCTTTGTACTTCTTGAGCTCATAACCGAGGTAGAGATCGAGAATAAACGTTGACCACGTGGTGAATGCTCCGGCAAAGCCGACGGCAATGAAGTCGTGCCAATGTGTTTTATTTGCGAAGGTGAGACCAATCAGGAA
>Ga0209087_1000219_pt1 | contig 37285 bp, 78 predicted proteins | sample S_130805_EF_Meta_FD_187321 | JGI IMG/M metagenome (GOLD analysis project Ga0209087, IMG submission 187321) | Freshwater microbial communities from Lake Simoncouche, Canada to study carbon cycling - S_130805_EF_MetaG (SPAdes) (version 2) | ecosystem: Environmental > Aquatic > Freshwater > Lake ... | reverse complement strand
TGTGAACGAAGTTGCTGAAGCATAAGTAATAGTAAATGAACCATCACCATCTCCATAAATAACCCATTGAGAATCGTTATACCATTCTCTAATTTCTGCAGCTAATCCTCTAAAAGCATTATTAATGTTAGAAGGTAACATTCCTTCTGCTGTATTAATACTTCCTATTGTAGTGTTATTTGCTGCGGTAGTACTATAATCTTTTATTCCTGCCATATTAATCTCCTATAAACCATGTGAAAACTTTATCGTTTTCTGTGTTAAATTTATTTATGTATTCGTTAACTGCAACTTCAACTTGTCTTTGAAAAAATTCCTGTGTATCAAATGAATATCTTACGTTATCTAAATCTTCTTCTACTACATTAGCCATTATCTTAATCCTGCTGGACTAGCAACAATATCTATACCTTGTGCATCATCCCAATTAGTTCCAGAAGCTATTTTAACATTAGCTCTAACATATCTTCCAGATTGTCTTAATGGTACAATACCACTTGTATTTGCTGCAACATAACTAGAAGTTGTTTCAGTATCTACTAAAGCATCTCTAGTTTTAAGAGCTACTGTCGAAGCACAATTAACAATTGGTCTTACACCTGTAATTTTAGTTCTAAGTCCGGGAATAGGTTCTAATTCAGAAGTTTCTATTTCAGCTTCTAATTCATTACCTGCAAAAATAGCAGCTTTAAAATCAGAATCAATTGCACCTAAGTATAATTGACCACCTGACCAAAAATCAGTATCTAATGCTATGTTAATATTATCTAGATTTGTAGATATAATGTCCATTAACTCAACAGTATAAGCTCCTACAAATTGAGTAAATATTGTAGATGCACTTGCATTAGCTGTAGACCATTTCTCAGTAACATAATTGTAAATTAAAACTTTATCACAAATACCAGTTGTATTGTTTGTATTACTTACAGAAGGATATAACCATAACGCAAGGTTATTAAATGGATCTATTGCTGCTACAATTCTATCTGTATAAGCTTTGTTTAAATCTGAATCAAAAAATCTATTAACTTTTTCTGCACCGATTGCTTTTAATGCATCTCCATTAATTTCAAAGAAACCATCATCAGCATAAAAGAATACTCGTCTATCTGTTTGTGTTACAGTCTGTCCATATACAGCACCACGATTAGAAGATATAACGGAAAATCTGAATACTGTCTGTCCGCCAATATAGTCCATACGAACAATTTGATTTTGTCTAAATACATATCCTATTTCTCCAGATGTTATTGCTACGATTTTTCCACCAGCTCCTGGAATATCTTGATAGTCAGCTTGTTTTTTTCCAAGTTCCCAAGTTAGTATATCATCTATACCAGTCCATTGTACTCTATTAATAAAACTAGGTTGACTTCCTGTAACTAAAAAATTTCTAATAACTCCTGATACTCTAAATGTAGGAACTGTACCTGATGTAGAAATTGCTGATAAATTAGCAAAGTTTGTTGATGTACCCATCAAATAATATTGAGGAGCATCAACTCCATTACTTGCTATAATGTAATTTCCGAATTGTGTGAATGTAAAAAAATCTGTATTGCCACCTGTTAAGCCACTTTTTCTTGAAGTAAAAGTTCCACCATCTAATTGGTAAATATTTGTTTTGTTTGAAACAAAGTTATAGACATTATTTGAACCATCTCTAAATGAACCAGCTCCTTTAGAATCAGTACCAATATTGTTAGAACTATAATCAACTAAACTTTTAAATGGCTTATAACCTTGAGCTGCAAAGTAAACATTGTTAGCTACGTTAGCTCCTTTGTTTAAATGTTTCGGTTGATCAGGTAACCATTCACCAAATGCTAATTGCATAATTATTTTCTTCTGTAAAAAGAAATATCTGTATTTACTTCACTTCGTTGCATAACTGGAGAACCACCAAATGAATCACTTTCATCATTATCTTCAACTCGTTCTAATGCAGTTTGATACATACCAAGCCAATTTTGTGTTTGTGCTTGATCTATACCACCAATAAAATTAGCAGCATGAAATAAACTACCATATAAATAAATAGAAGGATGTGAAGCTAAAATATAATTACTAGCATTAACAGAAGATAAAGGTGCAAATGCTTTATAATATTCTACATATCCTGTGTATGTTGTATCAGGAGCAGGAGAAAATCTAAATTGTTCAACTCCATTATCTGATTGAATAGTATAAACTCTAGGCATACCAGTACTAGAACCACCTTTGGTATCAATTAAGTTTGCAGGTGTAATATAATTTAAATGATATTTTGTACCATTAGATAAAATATAAAATGATCTTACTGCAATAAAACCAGTTGGTACTGTTTCATCTTCATCATTAATTGTAATAGAATCAATTTGTTCCATTTGTCTAATTCTTAATTTTGCATTAAGATCAGCTTCAACTAATTTTATAAAATCATCAGCTATTTCTGAAGTTAAATCAGATCTGTTTAACCAATTAGCTATAGAAGCTTTTAATTCTGTATATGTACTTATTGCCATTATAATTTTCCTTCTGAGCTTCTAAAATATCTATACTCGTTTGAGTTTAATTTTTTACGTAATATTTTTTTGCGTTCAATATGTGGTATTGCAAACCAATTATTAGTCCCATTATATTCTTTGGCCCATATACCTAAACATATATTTGGAATACTAGCTATTCTTTTTAAATCTCTTGATTTAGAATAACCATCATTTAATGTAATTAACCTTTTATTCTTTTGAAGAACAGGTTCTACATCTTGAGTATTTTTAATAGTTAACTTACCATCCGATTCTTGAATGTATGAAGTTTGTTGAACTCCATCGTAAGTAACGTCTCTTAACTTAGTCATTACTCAGTTAATAGTGAGATCCACATGTTACCAGTACTTGCAGTTATAACTGCTATCTTTTCGCCAGGAGCTACTTTAAATATTTCTGATGAACCAGCTGCCATGTACAAAGAACTTGTAGTAGCTGTTGGATTAACTCCAAATTCTAAATAAGATATTGCATCAACTGCAACTCTTACATAAGATATATTGTCAGCTATAGCAGCAGATTGTGCTGATGTAGATGATGATGTTGTTTTTGCAGTAGACTTAGGTCTTAATGCAGGTCTTAAATTAATTGCCATATTTTATCCTTATTAAATTGTTGTAAGGGGTATTGCTACCCCTTATGTAAAATTATCTTCTAATTACTAATGTAACAGTAATTGGTTGAGTTGTAGTTGATCCACCATCAGAAGTTATAGTGATATAATCACCTTCTTTGACAGAGTTTAAAGCTGTTGGTTCAGCTGTATCAATATCTCCTGCAGCTGATCCGCTATAAGCAACTGTAAATCCACCACCTGTTACAGTAGTTCCATTTATTTTTGTTATTACAGCAGAGTTTGCAACAGTTATTGCACCACCTAATACAGAAATAATTTTAATAATATTTCCATCATCAGGTACTGCAACGCTAACAGAACTTGGAGCTGAAACGTCAGTCAATTGTACTGTTAGAAAGTAGTCATTTAGTGTTCGCATTTTTTTTCCTATGTTTGCTTCGTTCCGTCTTTAGACTTCAAAGACCAAACAAAATTATTTGTTTGTAGGGGGAACTATTTCCCCCCACAAGTATTATACTACGATGTAGTTAAGTCTGCAACTAAACCACTAGCAGCTTCATTTCTAGAGATTAAAGTAAGCTCAACTAAAAGCTGTCTTTTTTCACTATCACCAGTTTTTGCAATCTCATGCATAGTGAAATCTCTTAAGAAACCTACTGCCCAGTAATCCATATCCAGAACCCAAGCATCTCTATCTCTAGAGAATCTATTAGGTACAACTTCTAGATCACCAAAGTCAGATGAGTAAACATCGATACTTGCGTATAATGTTTTATCTTCTGAAGCATCAAATCTAGTAGATCCACCTGTGAATCCAGATACTTTTTGTTTGTTGAAAGGACCAGTCATTAGAACAGAAGGAGAACCTCCAGCATTCCAAACAGATTTAATTACTGATTTTAGTAAATCTTCTGTTAATGCTCTTTGAGTTCCATCAGTTCTAGCATCAGTACCATCACCAGTTGGTGACGCACCGCTAGTTCCAAACACATCATTTGAGTAAACCCAAGAACCTAATGATGCAAATTTTCTTGCAGCACTAGAGCTACCAGTTACTTTTGCTTGGTTAGTAAGCAAAGTAGCTTCGATATCTCTTTTAAGTTCTTTAGATTTTTTAGCAATTTGATATGCTAATTCTGATGCTCTACCAGCTTTGTCTACAGCTTCTTGAGTACCAGTGATAACAACAGCTTTGTCCATGATTTGCGTTTTATTAGCAAGTCTTGTAGTCGCTACTGCTGCATCTAGAGTAACATCATCACCTTCGATGACAGCATTACTTGTAGAAGCTGCATCAAGGGCATCAGTTTGCCACTCGTGAGTTGTTGCTTTTACTTGTTCTCTCGCAGCTGCACTCATGAAAGGAGTATCAGTTGGAGAAATAGAGTAAATCACATCTTGTAAATCCTCTCGGTTACCTACTGCATCGTAAGTATCGAAAGTGTTTGTTGGTTGTGCCATTTATTTTTCCTTATTTTTTTTGTGTTATCATTTGAAGTATCGCATCCTGAGCATCTTCAAGACGACCAGTCTTACGTACTTTACCAATTTTGGTTTTTATGACATCACGAACTGAACTATCTGTTTTTGAGAAACCAGCTTTAATTACTTTAGGAGCTGAGACTATCTTTTTTACAGATAGGTCTTTAGATCCTTTAGCATTTTTAAATTGCATAGCATCTTTTAGAACCAATAAAAATCTATGATCTGTTAATGAAGAAATTTCATTATCTTTAAAACCATAATCGCTTAAAACTTTTTTAGCATTATGTTTAAACTCAGTAGATTTAACTGGATCTGCAAACTCAGGTATGCGTTCTTCTGCAAGTTTTATTTCTCTTTTAAGGTATTGTGAAAACTCACTTTGAAAAGCATCATCTGCTTTTTTCTTTAGTTCACCAATACGACTTTGTTGTTGTCTAATTTTAAACTCCAACTTAGCAGCTTGAGATGGATCTTCATCATATAAACGATTAAGATCTTGTACCCCAATTTGTTCTTTAAAAAGTAAATCTGCAGATTGAATTGCACTATTTAGTTCTTTAATTCGAGAATCATAAGTCTGACGTAAACTCTCCTTTTCACTTTCAAGATTTTTTCTCTCTAGTGATAACTGGTGAGTTTTTTGTCTATAATCTGAATCTCTAGAATAACCAGACTTAAGTTCATCGAGAGTAACATCTAACTCTTGACCTTGTACTTTGACTCGGTGGAGATTTTGTTTCTCGACTTCTTCTTGTTGTGTTGGTTCTTCTGTTATTTCTTCTTGCGTATTCTCAGTTGCTACGGCTTCTTCAACAATTTCGTCAGACTGTGATTGATTGTCATTTGAAACTTCTTGAGATTTTTTATCTTCAAGTTCAACTGATGGTTCTGCTTTAAGTACTGGGGCCGATTGTCCTGATTTAGGGTTCAGTAATCCAAGTATCTTTTCAGCAGCACCTTGTACAGATTTATCATCTGCCATATATGCTCCATTGGTTATCGTTTCGTAATTATTACGATTGACGTTTTAGGTTATCTAGCTCAGCGGCAGCTAGTTTGCCAGTCTCCATTACACTAACAAGATGTCCTTTAATTTTGTCTAGCATATTAAATGCCATCCAAAGAACTTGTCTTTGTTCGTGGTCGGAATATGAAGTTTTAAATATTTCTGATCTATAAGATTCAGATAGATATTCAAAAGCTTCCTTCAGCAAAGGCTCGTCTAGTAAAATACTAGCCTGTTTAGCCCTGTGAATCTGTTGATCCAGGTTCTGTTGTGGAATTTGTTTGTTGTCCATTATTAAAAAACTCTTTCTGTCCTTCCATTATTTTTTTAAATATATCTCCAGTTTGTTGGAGCTTCTGAGTTTCTATCATAGATCTGTTCTTTAAATCAATCTCATTTATTTTAGTGCTATATTTAAGCTCTAATTCTTTAATTTTGATTTCATAATCAAGTAATTTGGCTCTCATTTCAGCTTCAATACGTTTCATCTCAACATTAGTTTTGATGACTTCTCTTTCGTTTTGACCTTGAACTTGAGCTAATGAAACCTTTTCAAACTCAGTAGGTGGTTTAGGTGGAAGCTGTGGCATTTGCGATTGCCCAACATCTGGATCCATAAAGTATGGTTCAACATTACCTAACCCTGCATTCTCTATTAATTTCTTTAATGTATTATATACGTTCCTTAAATTAACCATTGGGCCATAAACATTTTGTTGTAAGTTTATAGCTTGTAATTGTCTTTCAAGAATAGATGTTAATAAAATTAATTGTTGTTCTTTAGAACCAGTTCCTAATCCTACAGATACAGTTACATTAACTTTGTCTCTCCATTCAAATGGTCTCATAGGAATAAACTTCCCACGAATTTTTAATATTTTTTCTTTTTGTTGATACTTGCAGATCAACTCAAACATTTTATATCCTAAATCTTTAATACCTGTTTCTGCAAATATTCTAGCAATCAATTCCATTCTCATTTGTGATTGAGATAGAATTTGATTAATACCTGTTGCAGTTTTGTTTAAAGTATTTGGATCTAATCCTTGTGATTGTCTTGTAATACCAGTTCTTGATTCTTTAACAGAATCTAAATATCCTAATAAACCTGAAGCTTGATCACCAATGGGTTGCGTTTGCATAGCCATCATAACATTAGCAGGAGGTTGTTTTGTTCTAACAATACCACCAGGTCTATTTGTTAATAGATCGTCTAATGAAACTTGTCCATCTTGTACAGCAATTCTATTATTATTTGTTAGATACATATTATCTAACATCTGTCTCATAACAGTAGATTTAATTAATTGTATATCTTCGACTAACTCAGATACAGATCTTCCATAAAATCTATGTGGCATGATAACAGGAGTTATAGAAACAAAAGGCATTGAATCTACTTCTTCAATACTTAATGCTTTATATGTTCCATCACCAGCTAATAAAATTTTAACTAGTTCTGCTTTGCCATCATCATTAATATCTATACGAGAATAACATTCATGAATTAAAATATCATCACTAGACTTATCTCCTTCTTCATTTAAGCCTACAAGATTTTCTTGGTATCTAACTTGGTTGTCTTGTAAATAATGTATTGAATTACCAGTTGGTAATTTATTAACTTCATCTTTATCAAAACCCATTTCTATTAATTCAGTTCTAGTCATGTTTGTTCTGTGACAAACAAAATTAGCTGTATCAATACTTTTGGCTTGACGTTCAATTAAAAATTCTTCAGGTGGTACAGGTTCAATTCTAACTTGACCAAATGATTGTGTTTTTTTAACAACAATATCATGATAAGTAATCTTATCTATTTCATTATTGTTATCATCTAATAATGATTCTTCGTACTCAGAATGTTCTACTATTTCAATTTCTTTATCATTGATTAAAATATTGTGTTCATCAGTAGTTAATCTTTTATATTCTTCTCGTGTAGTTTTTTGAGAGTTATCCCAATAAATTTTTAAGATTCCATTACGTTGTATTAATGCATCTTTAAATGCAGTATACAAAGCTATAAACCCTGTATTTTCTTTGTAAAAAATATAGTTAAGATAATCAGAACATTGTCTAGCAGTTTCATTATCTTCAATTCCTACTGGTTCACAATGAAATACATTTTCACCTGCAGTAAATATTCTCATTAATGAAGGCAATAAGCTTTCAACTGTATCAGATACATCTGTGCTTACTACTTGTGATCTACCTTCTACTTCATTACCAAAGGGTTTACCTAAATAAAATTCTAAAGATTTTTTTCTTTTATTAATAACTTCACCACCTATAAATCCATTAGATGATCTAATTTCTTTATTTAATATTGCTATAATTTCTCGTTCAGTTTTCATACTATATATTTTGTATCTACATAAATTGGTTTTGTCCATTGACTTGTATCAATGGGACTGTGTACACATCCATATCTAAATGCGTCAGCAGCATGGGAACACCAATCGTGTAAAGGTTTATTTTTAAATACTTGATTACGTTCATCCCATTGTTTGCGGTATTGACGTAATGCATCTAATCCTATCTTACAATTCTCTCTATCGAAATAACAATAAGGTAAAGTATTTCTAACACTTTCAATTCCGTGATCTACTTCAAGCTTTGCAGCAATCTCAAAATCAATTCCTATTTCTAAAGCTACTTCTAATCTTGATTTACCAGTACCAAGTTCTCTAGCTACTATATCGTGTGGAGCTACATGTCTATTATATTTATAATTTTTTTTCTCTAAAACTTCTGCATAGTGATATAAACTCTCACCTGAAGTTTCGTAGTAATCTATAACATGTAATTCTTCAGCAACTCTTTGAACAAACCAAATAGATGTTGAATCTCCAATACCTAAATCCCACCAAGTCTCAACTGGTATCTCAGGATCGTATGGTACTTTAGTAATTCTATTAGAGTTGTCTGCAGCTGTAATTAATTTACCATAATAACTTCCACTAACAGCAGCAGTAAAGGAACATTCAAATTCTTGATTGTATTGCTCCTCAGTCATTATTGCCTGAGCTTCTATTAACTCATTAGGTGGAATAATTTCAGTTTCTGAAGCTCGGTATAATTGTCCGAACCAATCTTTATGTCCACGTTTTGCGTAGTCATAAACTTCCCAGAATTGATTGTGGCCCATTGGAGTTCCAATGAATATTACCCAACCATTTGTATCTGAGATAGCAGGTCTAATAATTTCAGTCCAAACTCTTGGAGACATAATTGCATACTCATCGAGTACTACACCATTAAATCCCATTCCTCGAAGTGAATCTGCGTTATCAGCTCCGTAAATTTGTATTCTTGATTCGTTATATAAATCTACTCGTAGTTCAGATTCATTACGATCACCACCAAATGACATTAGTGGTCTTGTATAAAATTTTAAATAATCCCAAGCAATAGCTTTACCTTGTCTATAAGTTGGAGCTATATATGCAAGTTTAGATCTAGGTTTACTTGTAGCTGTTTTGATTAATTCGTTTATTGCTAGAACGGATTTACCAAATCGTCTATGGCAAACTAATACATTAAATCTTTTTAATGATTCATGTACTTGTCTTTGTAATGGTCTTGGTTTATAGCCTACAGAAACTTCGTAGGTTTTAATCTTCCCACTTGACTTTGATATTAAGCTTTCCATCAAATCCTACTGTGCTTGACGAGTTAGCAAGTTTAGGATGTACAAATGGTGCTGCTTTTTCTGCTGCATATAATTTTCTTTCTGGTGAAGTCTTTGGACAGTTTAACACAGATAGCATATAATCTAAAGGTGATTGTTGATACTTAGTTGCTAGTGTTTCAACCATTTGCCATTGCTTCTGTTTACGTGGTCCTATAGGTCTCCCAGCTCCAGGTCTTTTACCACCTAGATTAGATTTAACTTTTTCAACTACTGTTTCTATTTTATTTTCTTCAGACATTAAAAATCTTCTAATGGATTGTAAATTACTGGAGATCTTAAATCTCTTGGTTCATAAGTTTTAGGAGCTTTAGCATAATCTCTTTCTGCTGTTCCAGCTAAGTAAGCTGCTCCAGTTAGAGCTGCACCTGCTGCTCCAAATCCAATTCCTTTTTTAACAACAGATTTAACTGTATCTCCAATTGATCTAGTTGCTACAATCTTTGGATTAATTTTTGTTCTTGCTTTTCCAATTGTAGCTGTTCTAACACCTTCACCTGGAATTATTGCTGGTAAATTTTTCATTTAGTCTCCCTATTAGTTATTTGCCTTTAGCGGCTAATTGTTGGAATCTTTTCTTTCCGTATTTTTTTCTTCCAATAAATGCAGCTAGTGCGTTTGGGTTCTTAACACCTTGTCTAGATAGCTTACTTGTGAGCTGTTTAAACCTAGTGCCAGTTCCTAGTTTTGGTTTATTCTTTTTCATCATCGTCATCATCATCAAAATCTCCACCAAACTCATCTTCAAACTCATTTAAGAGTTCTTCTTGTTCTGCGTAAATTTCTTTAAGCTGATCTATGAAGTCTTGTACTGATCTTTCTTTAGGCATTTATTTTCCTTTTTTTTTAGTAACCTTCATACCTTTTTTCATAGCAAATTTTTTAGCACTTGCCATGCCTTTTTTAGTATATGAAAATTTTTTATTTCCTACCATTGGCATATTGTATATTCTCCTTTCAATTATTTAATTAACCTAAAAGACTGCGTAATGCAACATCACGAGTTGTAGGTGGAGCCATAGTTTGCTCAGGTGGTCTAGCCATCTGATCTACTTGTGGGTTTGCCATTTGTTGTTCGTCTAGTAATCCTTTTTGTTTCTCTACTTCAGGCATAACTTTAGCCTTTAAGATAACTTGCAATTCTTGTGCTTGTGCCGGACTTAGTTGAATTATTTGATCTGCTAATTTTTCTAAATTCATTTTTTTTCTTTTGAAGCCATTATTGCATATTGTTTAGGCGACATCTTTCCAGAAAGAATATCTTGTGCTATTTTACTTGGATTTTCTGCTTTATGTCCTTCAGATAACTCACCTTTAATAAAATAAGATTTCTTTATTTTACCACTCTTAAGTGCATAAGCTTCATTAAATTCCTCAGCATAACTTTCTTTGTTTTTGAATAAAGGTACTTTTTTTTTAGGATGTGCTATTTTAGAATACTTATTAATAATTTTATCAATCATTATTCTATACTAGTATCATCTTCATAGGCATTACGTTTGCCATCATAAAGATAAAACCCCGTTGCTCCTGCTAAACCAGCTCCTATTGCTGCCGATTTTTTTGGGTTTCTACGAATCGTTCTTCCTGCTTCTCTAACCATACTTACTGGTTTTTTCATTTTTGTCTTAGTCACATCTACTACAGATTTGCCAACTGCTTTTGCAGCTTGTGCTAAGTTCGCTAAGTTAGTCTTTAGTACCATCTTTGTTCTCCTATTGTTTATTCGATTGTATCTTCTTCATCATCTCTATTTAGAAATGACATAGTTCCATACGTAGCTAGAACACCACTTGTTACTTTACGTTTAGTTTCGCTACCTAGAGTTCCTGCGTATAAGCTTCTATAACCGCTAGAAACTTTTTGCTTTGCTCCTTCTACACCTTTTGCAACCATCGGAGAAAATTCGATATCCTTGACTGCTTGAGGGGTATATTTAGAGATAGCTGATGCTACCTTACTTGGTCTAATAGCTCTTGCTACTCCATAACCAAATCTTGCTAATGCAGGGTATATACCTGCTAATATTGGAATTGCCATATATTGCCTTTGTGTTTATGTTGTTGTTGTTAATGTTATAGGGATCTATACAAAACCCCCCTTTTATCTTGTAGCATTGTTATACTACATTGTGCGAGGGTTCATGTAAAACCCTACACTTCTGCTCTTATCAATCAATTGCTATGAATAGAATATATCTATTTGTTGCTTGTTGATTGTCTGTTTGTTTATCGTTGCGTTTCCCCTCACTTTGTGAGGGAAAGCAACTGATAATTGATTTATAATTATCTATTATCTCCCTGATATAACTAACTAAAGGAGAAAGTATGTATAATAATACACAGGAAAAGGTGATACAATTAGAGCTATTTAATGTATCAGACATACAAGTGATACCTACACCTAGCAAGAAACCACATAATCATGATAGAAAGTTTGAGAACTATCTAACTAGATTTGTTATTAGATCTAAGAAAGGTAAGAAGTAATGATTACCTTATTGATTATATTAGCTAGTATATGGTTATTAATTCAAATAGTGAGTGCTGCCGCTGTTTTTTATAAAACTAAACAGATCGCAGATAAACTATTCCCAACAGATAAGGATAATAAATGACTTATGAAAATAATAGTAAGTTCCAACAATGGTTACTAGATAACCATAATAGAACTGTAGATGACTTAACGTGGGAAGAATATAATAAATACCATGTAATATATAGCAATCAGACTTTTTTTGAAAGAATGATTAGACCTAACGAGGAGTTAGCATGAATATAGTATACGTAGTAGTAGCTACGATAGTATGTCTTGGTCTATTATTGGCGGTCTTTATGATCGCTTATAACATCTATATGAATTTCAAAGAGCAAAGAGAATTTGATATTGAGTATAGAAAAGAACAAGAAAGAAAGGGTAAATAACCCAACACAAGTGATTGGGTATTAACCCAAAATAACTAAACAACAGGAGAGACAATGACTGAGTATGTAAACAAACCAATAGACATGAATAGTGACTACGTAAAAAAAGTACAAGCTGGTATTTTAATACCTAAAGTACTTCATAATAGATTAATTGCTCAAGATGAAAAACTTGAAAGCATAGAGAATCTATTAAAAGATATCGCAGTAAGATTAACTGCTGAATAAATCAAGAAATCGTTAGCCCCTGTCTAGTGCAGGGGTTAACTAAATAATAAAATTATATGAATTGTTAGGAAACACGGTCTTGTAAACTGTCTAGACATTCCTAACAGTTGATCTAATTTAGACGTAAGTTAGATCCCCTCATGAATGTATGCAGATTACATACAAAGAGATAGTGCATTACTTCTGAACGAGCTGTAATGCCAGATCGTTTGAGGGACTAAAAACTTAACTAAAAAAAAAATGGAAACAAATACAATCATGATGATAGCATTAATACTAATACAAACAGTATTATTTTTAATACTAGTTGTACAATTTATGCGTGAGACTGAAGAAAGACAAAATATTAATCTTCAAATAATGAGAGTAGCTCAAAAATTAGAAGATATTAACATGAGACTATACAAAATGGAGATCAAACAATGATTGATAAACATAAACAAGCTATAGAACTATTGACATTGATAGATGCCTTAGGAGACAGCGAAGTCAAATATAAATTATATTGTGAACTTCAGAAATGGATAGAAGGTAATGTACGTAATAACATTAAAGAATCGATTCAAAAACAGGAGAGTGCCATTAAAACGATCTCTTGAGATGGTATACAACCTGGAATTTACAGGTTTTATACAACAAGAAAGAATGAAATGGTGGACTCCTTGTATTGAGCATATGACGTATCAAGAAATAATATATCCTAAAATTGGATATTTAGTTGTGATCCGTCTAAATAATAACTCAAAAGAACCAAATACGATAAGAGTGGTAACATCACAAAGCAACTCCGACAAGCGAGAGTTGTTTGTATTAAAATCGTTATTTGGAACTGCAAAGGAGATACATGATAAAAAGCGAAACAGATATAATAATAGCAAAGCATTTATATCTACTGAGAAAAAGACTCAAACAAACACAGACCTCAATGGCAAAGATAATGGGGGTAAGATACCAACAATATCATAAATACGAGAATGGAATAGATCGTATGCGTTGTGGTCATTTGTTGAGTATAGCAAAAAAGTTTTCTATAGATCTTAATCTTTTCTTAAGATCACCAGAAGAATGTATAGATAATTCTGTACATGATTTAGGTAGAACGACAGAAAAATTTAAAGAAATAGAAAAACAGAAAGGTAACAATGAATCCATTAATACAAGTATTTAAGTTCGTAACTTTTACTGTATTGGGGATTGTTACAAAGAAAGGATGGGATTGGCTCACACGTGATGTGGACCCAATTCCCGGAACAAAAGAGTTTGCACAAGAATATCGTGAAACTCAAAACAAACTACAGAGGTTAAATAAAAAGTATGAAAAACATCGACAAAATAAGAGATGAAACAATAAAAATTCTTACACTACCTGTGAGAATCGGCATTGGATTTTTCAATGCTGTAATTAACAACATGCCTGACAAAGTGGAATTTCCATTTGAAATCAGGAAGAAAGATAAAGATGTCAACAGAAAAACTGACTAGACCACAAAGCGAAAGAGTAGACGAGAAGTATGGTAAAATGTGCGACTATTACGCAAACGTATTAGCACGATGTCATGTTGCTGTAAAAAGCAATAAGATATTGGCAGCATTGGACCCAATGGGACAAAAGACTTCTGCTACAACAATATTCATTCGAGCATGTGCAAGAATGGATAAAAGTGAGTCAACTAAAGAAACAGCTGAGAACTTATTAAGATTATCTGAGCAATCAGTAGATCTAAGTCAATCAGCATAAATAAACAAATAGGGTATTGATTGAACCTACAGGTGATCGGTACCCTAACAAAAAAAGGAAATATGATACCTATCAGAAAAAACGAGCTAGAGTATTTAGAGAAATACGTCAAAGATAAATTTATCAATAGACGTAAAAAAATAGAATCTGAAATACATCTAGAAACTAGCAAACAAATAGAAAAAAACTTTAAAGGTTTTTTACAAAAATTAAATCTTGAAAAATCTTTGAAAGATTTAGAGTCTGCTAAAGAAAAACTTGAAAAGTTTCAAGATAGCAAAGACACTTATGAAGATAAGTTACGTAAAGCGGTTAGAGTAGCTGCTGAATCAATCAAAGAAGAACTTCAGAAATGGAGAACATTGAGACGTTGGGATCAAGATTCTTCAAATTCTGATAGATTAAGTAATAAGTCTGATGATTGGTTTCAAAATGTAGATAATGTTAAATATTATCTACGTGAGAAATGTGCAGACGAAACTACAAAACTTATTGAAAGATCAGATAAGTTTAAAGAAAAAATAGTTTTAGATGTAATGCAAGAAGAAGCTCAGAATATTTTATATTCTGGTCAAAGCATACAAGATGTTTGGAAATATCTTGGGCATACATTTAAAAGAGCTAATATTGAAGTACAAGCTCCAAAAGCTATGCTTCAATTAAATAAGTAAACAAATAGTGGGTTTGGGAAGCAAGGGTTTAAGTACCATCCAGGAAATCCAATTAAAATTATTCCTGGTGAGTGAATTAACACTCTATAAACAATGCCCACAACAAAATAAAAACTATGATATATACAACTATAAAACACTTAGAAACAATAAAGCACGATAAAAAATTATCGCATTATACTAAGGTTGCACAGATATGTGAAAGAGTAAACAAGCAAAATGTAAGCAATTTTCTTGATGCTTTCAAACCTGAGTTTATAAGATTAGGAATAAGATATATAACAGCTACGTTCTCAGGAGGTCATGATGAAGGTGGCTATGATACATTCTCTTATTTAAATAATAAAGAAGAAGAAGTAGCTCTAAAAGATTGTGAAAATTATACTTATATAGAAACTACATTAGTAAAATCAGAAACATTAAACAATAAAAATGATGTTATTAAACAAGACATTTTTTATTACGAAGATCATAAATATGCAAATCTTCAAGCATTTAGTTTAGATAGTATATTCTACAAACTAGGTGCATTAGATAGATTTGGATCATTCGCTGGTGAATTTAGTGTAGACGGAGAAGTAACAATAGATGTATTAACAGGCAAATTTAAAATGACTGGTAATGAAACCATCGAAGAATACCAAGCAATAAAATCAGAAGGCGAAGTTCATTTAACTAAAAAGGATGCAGCATAATGGCAACACCAGTATATCATGCTCAGTCAAGTGTAAGTAAATGGGGTGGAAGCATAGATGATTATCTACCAATTCATAATTGGTTTGATTATACAAAAGCTTTCCATCCTGACTTCAGGCATAGAGCATTAAGACACCATTCGTTAGGAATACAGGAATGTATGAACGAATTTGGTGACTACATAGTATTGCAAAGTGGAAAAAAAGTTCCAGTTAAACTTATTGCTGAGCAGCATGTCAAAGAAGATTGTGGATTTATACCATCAGTATCTGATTGGTTAATAAATATGACATCACTAGAGTGGATGGCAAAAGCAAACAACCTAAGTAAAATATATGAGAACAAAAAAAATGATGAAAGATCAATTGCAAAAGTGGTTAGATAAACACGTTGAAGTGTTAACCTATTCCGACAAAAAAACTAATCAGAAATGGCAAAAAGTTTTGCATGAAAAGATTAGAGAGAAACTAACTAGTTCTGTAGAGCCACAGGCAACTACCGAACTTGTTGAAAGGATTAATGGTAAACCCAATAAAACAGCTTAAGATTTTAGAGAAAGCTACTAGAGAAGCTTTCGATGAAATAAAACAAACAAGACATAAAACACATCGTAATTACTTTAAGGAATTTTACGACTGGGTTGATATAGTCAAATATAAATTACGAAAGTATTTAGATTAATGCAAACAATGGTTTTGCTTATAATGTTAATGAACGGAAATACATTAGAATTTAGTAAAGTAAATTCCACATCATTTAATGATTGTGATAATGAATTCCAAAAATTAGTATATAGTAAATCTATAACAAATTATAAACATAAAAAACAACAAGCAACCTTTTATAAAGGTAATGAAGTTTTTATGTATACATGTATATGGATCAAAAATTAAAGATTAAAGTTACACATATAAATAATGCTTATAAAATTATAAGAAGTTATTTGTTAACTTTAGAAATGATGGGGCATATGGCTCCATCAAGACAAGACATAAAGACATACAGATACTTGAGAGCTGTATTAAAAAAATATAAAAAAACATGGTCAACAGCTAAATCATATAATGATGTAAACTTTGACGATAAGGATGAACTAATAATATGAAAATAAAACAAACAAACAAAGAACTAATAAATCAAACATGGATATCATGGAAGTACGATATATTCTGGGCTAACCGAAACAATTACGAAACAGATATGGGTGGTAATTATTGTGGTAAAGAATTTATCAAAGACCAAGCTATGCTTAAACTAATAACTAAAATGATAAAGAAATATGCCTAAATACGAAATAACAATTCAAGAGTCTGGCAGATATAGTAAAATTATAGATGCAGATAATCTAGACGATGCAAGTATCAAGGCCTTAAAAGAACTACGTACCTATGGTACTGGTGATTGGATGCCAATATACCAAAACAGTTTCACTATATTAAATATAGATGAATTAACTATTAGGAAAGAATAATGGATATAAATAAAATAAATACAGAACTAGATATAAAAGCTTCACGTAAATGGGTTAATAGATACGGAGTACTAGGAATAACATTGACTGACGATTTGTATAAAGAGTTTAAATCTTATTGTGCAGAAAACGGATATACAATGTCCGGTGTTATTAAAGTATTAATTCGTAATTACTTAATAGAAACAAAACAAAAGGAGAACAAATAAGTTATGATAATATTAAACGTATTTGTGATAGTAATAATAATATTATTATTAGCAATGTGGATATTAATAATTAATAAATAAACAAAAGGAGAACAAACAATGTACAAAGTAGTAGTATTGGTTGCAGAACCAAGAGAACAAAAGGTGATCATGTTCGAAAAAAAACCAACATTTCAAGATCTATACCCATTGTTAGATTGTACAACAATAGAGATACAACAATGCTGGGTTGATAATAAAGCTATGGATATGTATTGTGATGAAGAATCTAAAATGAAAGAACCTATTAAATATAATGAAATAGCAACAGACCTATGGTACGATTGGCAAGATGCTACTGGACATCAATGTATTCCAGGAGATTATATTGCAGGGAATGTAGCAATCATATATAACGAAGGCAAATCATGTGTGGCAGATACAAAAAAATTAGGATCAAGAACATGAGTGACTCACTACAAAAGATGCTCTATAGAGAGCAATTAAAAATAACTGCGTTATCGTTATTGATTAGTAATATAAAAAATTGTATTGATAATAATTATATAGATAATGATGACAAAGCTGTATTAGTAGATTTTATGACTAAAACAGAAGAACAAAATAATACTAACCAACAAAAAATAAACCAACTATGAATGTAGATCCAAAAACAAAAGTACTTCAAGCAAATGTTAATAAACTATTAAACGAAAGAGAGTCTTTAAAAAAGAAAATAGAGAAGTTAAAAGAACGTATTGCTAAATTAGAAGGTGAACAACATTTACCTGATGAAGATATTAAAATCGGTGGCACAGATTAATGTTTGATGATTCAAGACATACTCGTTTGCAAAAACGATTTAAAGGCTTATCAAGAGTAGCATCTGCTATAAGTGATTTATACATTTATGGAATATACGAACAGAATTTTCCAGTCTTGGTAAGCAAACTTGATGAAGCAAAAGTATTAGTAAAAAAAGAAATTACTGAAACTAAAAAAGAAATGGCTTGGTTAGAAGGTATTGAATATATTGCAGACGAAGATATAAATGATAACTTAAGAAAACTACCTGAGTTTTAACCATCGTTTTGGAATACAAAGTATTTCACCAAAGTCTATACTGTTATCTTCAGGATCAATAGAATAAGTACTAAAGGTTTTAATATAATCTTGAGTTTCCTCAAAGATCCAACCTCTTGTGTAACAAAGTGATGGCTTTAAATCTTTAAATTCTTTTATACCAATCCAACCTGTTTTAGAGTTGGCATCATACCAAACTAATGTATTAACAATTTCTTTATATGGAAATTTAATGGAAAGTTTTTTTGCCATCTGTTCCGAAAGGAAATGATGATCCAGCAAAAACTATATCATCAGATGAAATAGATTGTTCATCTATTAGCAACTGTAAGTACGTAGTATAAATCATAGCTAATGCCATAGCATCAACTATTTTACCAGGCATTTTAGGGTTATCTTTCTGAACAAAAGAAGCAATCTTGTCTGGGTTAACTTCTTGTATGAAGTTATCAGCTAAAGATTTCTTTTTGAATTTAAGTATTTTAACCATGATTTAAAAACAAGAATTCGAATGATAAATACCTTTATACTTTGAGACTACATATAAAGTCAACGTGATCTTTAAGTAATGGTAAAACTTTACTGTAAATAGTTTTATTAATTAAAATATCGTTATTTATCTCACCTTTATTATATATATCAAACAAACTATTAGCATAATCCATAGGAGTTATTCCAAGAATATGCCAAAACTTACGTTCAGAAATCATATGTAATTGGTGATGATGAGTACAACATAAAGGTATAACAAAATTGTCAGATACCTTTTGACCAAAACCTCTATGCTCAGCTATAGTAATATGATGAGCTTGACATTCGTTATGTAAACAAAGCAAACAAGGTAGTGAAGCTACCCATCTTAAATACTTTTCAGATCTAAACTTTTTGATTTTTTGCACCAATACCTTTTATAGTATTACGTACTTTAATATAACCAAAATAAATAGCAAGTCTAGAAAGACTCTCTTGTATTCTATATGAAAGTTTCTTCTTACTAATATGTAGTAACTTAGAAAGTTCTTTAATAGAATAATTTTCCCAACAATAAAACTTAAGAAGTTGTATAGCTTCTGGTCCTACTTCTTGGGAGATTTTAACAAGTTCAGACAAAGCTCCAATACGTGATAGCATGGCATCATAGTAACCATCTATTCTGGGTTGCATATTAGAAGTACCAGAACCAAGTTGTGAAATTTCACATAATCTTCTGTATCGTGATCCAGAAATATATTGAGCTTCAGAAATATGTTTACGATGAAACATATATTCTAACCTTGATTCTCTAATATTAAATAGAACGCAGGTCTTGTTTACTATTCGAGTTATTACTTCTGGTCGTGATAGCATATTCACTCTTATAAAATAATTCGATTAATTTATCAATTATTAATTGAAACTCAGGATTGTTATTATACTGTTTGTATAATCTTTGCACTCTATTTGTAGAAGTGCAATTATGCAATCTGTGAATGATACTTTTAAATCCGTACTTTTTAGTAGGATTTAAAATGTAAGATAACAACATAGATATATTATAGTAGTTATAATGTTTACTACTATTAAATTCTTGTTGTCCCTTGATTACTTTGATAGGAATATCAAAGTGATTTGAAATAAAACATTGTATATTATTAACCATAGGAGACTAAATGTTATTAGATAAAGATTACAGGCATAGTGCAAGTAAAGGTAATTCATTTATTGATTCACCACCACATTGGATAGTGCATGAGTTATACGCATTTGAAAGTAAACCAAATGCTAGAATGATCATGGGTACTGCAGCAGAAGCAGGAGCTATGAACGCAATTAAGAATGAACAATATGAAGAAGATGACATTCATAAATTTACTCAGAAAACATTTCTAGAATTAGGTGGTACTGAAGAAGATGACGAATACGAAATGACAGCAAAGATAGCTGTACGTTTCAAAGATACTTTAATAGGATTTGGAGACATAGTATCATACCAAAAAGAACTTCAAGTATCTGGAGAACCATATGGTTTAAAACATGATATCAAATGTATAACAGATTTTGAATTCAAAGATTTTATAGTAGACACTAAAGCTACTGCATATCTTAAAAGATTAAAGTCTGGCCAGTTAGATAAAAACTGGTACCCAAAACAATCTGATCTAAGACAACAATTCTTATATAAAGATATATTTAAGAAACCAACGATGTTATTATATTGTTCTCATTCTGATACTGAGACTGTCGAACTAGAACATCTAGAAGAAGATCAGTTAGCTATGATGATTCAAACTTTTAAGACTATAGAGTTTATAACTTCAATAGCTAAAACCAAAGAAGATATTGTTAGAATGTACCCATTAACCCTAGATAACTTTAGATGGGGTAAAGGAGATACCGAACTTAAACAATTTGCAAAAGATATCTGGCAAAAAGCTTGGAAGTAGGTATAGTTCAACAATGCAAAAAATAGGTAATATAATGCAAAACATAAACAAACGAGGAAAACAAAACATGCAGAACACGGAAACATATGAAGCAGTAGTACAGGGTATCAAAGATATCCATGACAAAGAGAACCCAGTTAAGTACTGGTTGTCTGTATCACTAGATGATAAATCAGAACGTAAATTATATGTAGATCAAAGCTGTCGTCATATAAATAAGTTCGATAGAGTTAAAGTTACTGGTTATGTAATTAAAAAACCAGGAAGCAATAACCAATCTTGTGTTAAGATTGAACCAATATCATCAAGTCAACCTACAGAACAAGGAGAAACTATGCAAACAAATGGTCATACTGCACCAGCAGCAGCTACAAAAACATATCCTATGAATACTGCCAATACTAATTGGGCAGAAAAATATAGATTAACAATGTCAAATTTACTATCTAGTATTCTTCCTAGCAGAAGTATTCAGGAATATACTGATGTATATGCAGCTTGTGATAAAGTAGTAAGAGATATTCTTGCTACACAAGAAGATGGTTCTGAAAAAGCACCATTTTAATTAACAACATATGCACCCTTGTATTTTTTTAGTAGTCTCCCTGTTAGTTAGTACAGGGGTGTATAAACAAATAAAATTATGATTAATGAAAAAAGATTAGAAGAAGCTTTAAAGTTCTTAGCTGATACAGATGAAGAAGATGCAAAGCTTTCCGCAGGTTTAGAATATTTAAAAGATAAACAAAAGAGAGACAAAGGAATACATATTATATCTAATGAATTAGATAAGTCGTATTCTATTAAAGAACAATCTTATTATGCTTCAGATATATATGGAGAATACATATTACAGAAACAAGCATTAGCTGAGAAGGTTGGTATTACTCAAAACAAAAGAGCTAAAGAATGTTTAGTTATAGATGTTTGGAGAACATTAGAAGCATCAAGACGTAAAAATAATATATGAAATATAAGTTTATTGTAACTGGTTCTGTGTATGTACAAGGATCAGTTATAATAGAAGCTGATAATGATTTAATGGCTTATGAAAAATTTAAAGCATTAACACCAGAAGAATTAAATCTAAAAATAAATTCTTTAAATAAAGATCGCATAACATACGAGGTTATTAAAGATGTTGGAGAATTATAATGTACACTCCTCATTACCTGAACAAAGATTATTTAGAGCTATAATAACACAAGCATTAGAAGATGCTCATTATACAGGTACTACTATGATTCATATGCGTGATAAAGAATCTGCTATCAATTGGTTCTTAGATCTTGGTAAAGATTATAGAACTATATGTGATTATGCAGGATTTAATCCAATACATATTCGTGATGCATTTGTTAAAGCAAGAGAAAAAGGTTTAATGCAATATAGTGAAAGACAAACTGAGTTGCTTTATTTAACAAAAATAAGTAAACGTAAATTTAAAATTGACTTACAGGATATATGATTTGTAAAGAATGTATTAAGAAATCTATAGAGATTAAAAAGCTACAATTAAAATTGTTCTATCAAAACTTCCTACACAGATTAAGAAATCTGGGAATATAAAGTTCCTTTATCTGTCTTAATTGCTTTAAGATATTGTTTGCGGCTATGATCAAAAGAATAGCTACAATGTACCCATCCACTATTAGGTTCTTCTTTAATCCAATACTCTAATATACATTGATCGTAATCTAGATTAGCAACTATCCAATCAGCTAACTCTTTATTAGATACACCTTTAATTTCAAAGTCTGCTGCTTGTCCTTTAGTATGTTGAGATGTAACTGTAGAGTTAACAAGTAAACATAGTTCTGGAGATCTATATCCTGAATTAACAATAACTGGTTTATTGAAATATTCTTTAATAGGTTGTAGAATAAATTGACAAAGCAAAACTAAATTAGTAATTTGTTCTTGGTTTGGTATATTAGATATACCATGTTTAACTGCAGTATCAGAAACTGTTAGTTCCTGTAGTGTAAAGTCTTTACTTAATCTCATTACTCTTTAGGTCTATTAACTAATGTTCTTGCAATAGATTCAGAACTTCTGCCTACCACATATCCTCCAAGACCTATTTGCAAAAGAGTCCAAACATCTCCGGGCAATTCAAATCCTACTATATGTCCACTAATCATTTTAATGATTGGAGCAAAAATATAATTAAATACTAAAACAAATATAAGAACATACATAAGTAATGGTCTCCATGATGCAGTAAACCATCCAGCTTTAGCTTCTGCTTCTACAATAGATGCAGCTGCTTTTAATTCTTCAGTAGAAGATTTAAGTAACTGTTCATTTAATTGGGCCTTTAATCGTTCTTGCAAATCTTTATCTGGTACAGCTTTTTCAATTGTATTAAAAAGTATTTTAGCAAGAGGTGCAATAGCACTTAACATTGGTATCATATTAACATTTCCATCTACGTCTAGCTTGACGTAATCTTGAGTTAGGATCTTTAGCTGCATTTGGCCACATTTTTAATTGACCTGCAGATCTAGCACAAAAAGATTTTCTTCTATTAGCTGCTTTACTTCCTGCTTTAACATTACCAGTAACAGCGGTATTAAGTTTAGATCCTGGATTTAATCTTCTATAAGCTTGTACTCCAGCTCTAGTCATACCAGCACCAGACTTAGTCGGTCTAAAGTATTTTTTATTTTTAGGCGGCATTGTTGTTTCACGTCTCATAATATTATTTAGTAAATCCAGCTTTCATATTTTTATATGATTTAGCTGATACAGTAGATTTAGATTTTGATCTTGATATTCCTAATCGTTTTCTACGATTTATGTTTGCGTATAGTCCTTGTTTTTTTTTCATAATCTCGTTTAATAATTATCTCTAAATAGTGAATAGCCTTTTTAATATCAACAAGTTTACCTTTATACTTGTGACGACAAACGTACTTAATTACATTACCTTCTGCATATAGAAGATTGTTCTTATTTATAAATTCAATTGGTTCGATTGCAAAATTTTTATAGTGTGAACCACCTACTTGTTTAGACAATTAACTTACCTACCCATCTACCAGATTTATTTAAAATCATAGGCAATAGCTTTGGCAAACCATTTAATATTATTGCACATCCAATAATAGGTCTTGCACGTTGCGTTTTGTTATAACGAAATGCTAGAGAGTCTTTGTCTAATAGACAACCCACTTGTAATCCATAATATAATCCTAAAGAATTACCATAATATTTTATAGAATATGAGGAATGATAATGTCCTTGTACGCAAGACATACCCATAGATTGTGCTAACTTATGCACATCTGCCATCTTACCATGACAAAAATATACAGGACCATTGTTAGTCTCTATAATTAAATCATCATGCCATACCCACTTATTACTAACTTGTAAGAATTCATTATAATGTCTAAGATAAGCTTTAGGTATTCCATATTTAAGACTACGTCTAAATACTAAACTACCATGATTAGAATCTAATAGATCAACTACTGGAAATAATTTTTCAATAGCTTTAATATAAGGTAACGAAATCTTTAATTCGTCTCCAGCACTAGGAAGATCAGGATCACTATCATGAAATGATAATGCGTGTTTGTCTAATTCATCACCAATATGTACCACTCGATCTGGCTTATAAAATTTTTTTATAGCAGCAAGGAATGGTATTAAATCTTTATGATGATAGGGAATATGAGTATCACTAATTACTAAAATTGATTTGTTCATAGTAAGTACTTATACTAATATTTGTTTAACAAGTATAGGTAGATTAAAGTATTCTTAATATATTAACTAATAAAATTCCTATAAATGCACCAGCTGCAGTAAGTAATATCCAATAGGTTTTGTCAACCTTATCTTCTATTCTGTCGGTTTTAAAATTAAGACTATTTATATCACTTTCTATGTGAGCTAAATGGTTTGATTTAATAATCTCTATATCTAAAGATACTTTATCAACTCGATTATTGATGTTTAAAAGTTTTGTTTCTATATTGTCATTCATTAAAATAATGTTTCGTAAGGATTTCTTACTAAACCTTGTAGCTTATAATCGCTTGTTCGTGGAGCTTTATATTTAGGATGCCCCGTTTGACCTAAGAACCAATTGAGTGCTACGTCAGCAGCAAGATCGACAGATATACCATCTTTGATCAAACCTTTTTCAATTGTTTCGGTTGCTTGTTGTACCCATATAGGTAAGAACTTTTTACCTACTTGTCCGCCATATTTAATAGCTTTGGTAATATTGTTATCATCATACTCAGTAATACGTGGAGACCACTTACTAGTTAAGTATTGTTTATTAGTTAAAACTTCTACTACTGTTTTAGGTAGTGAGCCAAGTTTTTTAACACCAGTACCATAAGGATTAGTTACCCAATCAAATGGTTCCATAAATTGTTTAGAAAATGTAAGTACATCGCCATTACCTAAATCAATTCTTGTTGGATCTTTGTTTTCTAATAAGCCATGATCTGAGAATATATAGTTTAAGGCACTACCAATAGTACCATATATAATTGCAGTTCTTGCAAAGTATAACTGATATAATCTTCTAGCATCAGGATTTTTTTCAAATAAAGGCAAAGCTTTAAATGCTATTCTAAGATTAGATATAGTCCAATCAGGAGCAAATAATAATAATTGTAAATAACCTCTAGATCCAGGTTGAAATAATGTTTGTGCTAATTTTTTAAATAAAGGATTTTGTATCTCTTGTGTAACTTGTGACCAGTTAATACCACCAAAAGCATCGTTAGTAACTCTAGAGGCAATACGAGCATTAGCATATATATTAAAAGTTTGATCTCCGGGCTTTGCTAATCTTTCAAAGTTTTTTAAAAACGAAAATAGTTTAGCTCCAGTATAAACTCTATCCCATGTAACACGATCAAACCATTCAAATACTTTTTTAGTTCTACCTATAGTTTTTGTACCAAAATGATAACCAAATAAATTATTAATACCAGAAGTAGTTCTGTTGACTATAGAATAAAATCTATCATGAGCTTGGTCAGTAGTTGCTTTATCTACTACTAATCCTGCAGATCTTGCAAATTCAAATACATCATTAAAGCCATAAGCTTGTATTTGATCTTTAGTTATTTTAGATAATGGAAAGTCTTTAAATTCTAATGTAGGATTTTCAATTGCTTTAATAATATCTGGTGTAGTTCTTGGATTTAAGATTGCACCTATAGATTTAAAACTTAAACCAGTAAAGAAAGCATTTTCAATTAATCCACCAGCATGAAAGAATGAGAATCCTACAGCTAATCGTTTCATTACTAAGTTAGTATTAAACATAGCAGTAATGAATTGATTTTCTGTTTCTGCAGAAAAGATCATTTTAAGTGGGGCAACAATAGCTTTATGTACTTTAACAGATTGATTCCCATTAATGTAAGGATGTTGGAAATCTACATATTCTTTAGCATATGCACCACGCATAACACTAATAACTTCATCATTTGTTACTGCAATAAATGGAGACTTGTTAACTCCAGGAATACTAGTTGTTCTTAAATTCTTTAATAATGCTCTAGTAGATACTGCCTTACCAGCTGCTATAGAATATATCTTAAGCAAGGTAACTGCATTGTCCATGCCAGGTTTAATTCTAAAACCTTTTTTTAATCCTTCATTAATATCTTCAAAGATTCGTTTGAAAGAATATCTAAAATTTTTACTTGGCCCATAAACTTTACTATTAAATAAGTTAATAAACTTTTCTGGGTTAGATCCTGGATATTCATTCCAGATTATAGGTAAGTAATTTTCTCTTACATTACGTAATAATGGTTCATCAGTATTCTTAAGTGTATCTTCAAATTGTTTAAAGATATCACGTACAGCATTTAATCCTAATTTCTCATCTGGGTTAAGATCACTTAATTTAATTTTTCTACCAGGAGCTAATTCAGTTTGTTGTATGTAATGAAATATTTTTCTGCTACTTTGTGGATCAGGAATTAACTCTTGTAATTTACCAGTAAGTTGAGAGACATGACTGTAGTATTTATGATTAGCTATATCTATAGCATTGATAGCATCTTCATAATCTTTTTGAATTGCAGTTGTAACTTTTTCTGTAGGTGATTTTAAAAACTTATTAACAATCTTTGCAGCTCCATATATAGAAGCACCTAATATAAATCCTTGACCTGCTGCTGCAACTTTTTCATCATCTGCAGTTAAAAAAGATCCTGCTGCAAATACTGCACCTAAACTAGCTGCATTTTTAATTGCACTATTTTTAGAAGCATTAACACCATTTTCAATGATTGGTCTAGCTAACGCAGTAATACTACGTTTGTGAAAATTTAAAACTTCTTGTGAACTTACATCTTGTAATTTAGGATCAATACCTTTTTGTAATGTTTGGATTTCATCAAATATTTTATCAACATATTCGAAGTTACCAGTCTTTTGATTGTAATCAAATAATTTAGCAAGATCTTCTTCGCTATTAGCAATAATATTATTAGTAGCTTTATTAACAATATTAGGTTTAATATTTGCAATTTTAGTAGCAAGTCCTGATACAGCTGCTACACCACCACTTAATAATAATCCTGCAGTAGCTCCTACTGTAGTTTCAAGTGTAGTACGACTTCCAGATACAACACCATTTTCACCTAATTGCATAGCTGTAGAAAATGCTAATGGAGTAAGTACTGAACCCATAGCACCATAAAGAATATCAGCATTAGCTGTTTGCTTTAGTGCTTGTTCTTCAGCGGTTAATTTAACAGCTTTAAAAGATTTTGCGTATTTAAGTTTAATAGAATTAGATAAACCTCTACCAAGTCTAGCATAAGCAACAGATGGTAATAAGAATAAATATGGATCAGCAATCATCATGTTAACTAATTCAGCTCCAAAGACTGAAGGATATTGCTTAACCATTTTAACCATTTGATCACCACTAAACTCTTGACTACCTTCGTCAAGTAAGTAACCAAACTTTTTATATATACGTTCTGCTTCTTTATAACGAGGTGCGTTCTGTAAATAAGGATGTTGTTCTAAAAACTTTAAAGCATCTTGTGCTTGTTTCTTTTTAGTATTACCTGTAGCCCATTGATATAATGAAGCTGGTATGGATTCTTCTAAGAATAACTCTACTGGATTACGTATTGAACTAAAAAATCCTGGAGGTTCTTGTTCTTGAGGTCGTTGTGAAGGATCTCTAAGTCCATCATTTAAATCTTTGATTGGATCATTAAGTTCTAACTCAGTAGTCCTTAAAGGATTAGCCATTACAGTTTAAATTCTTTGCTTATGTATGATTTAAATTCAGTTTGAAAATTAGACTTACTAGTTTTAATTTTAGGTTTTTTATATTTAACTTTACGTTCAGATCTTGCTAGAGCATATATATCTTCTTGTGTTGCAACCTTAGCACTAGGAGCAAATTTACGTTCAGTAGTAAATCCCATAGCAGCTTTGTTCTCATTAGAAATAAATCTAGGTTTAACTTCAGCAGATCTAAATGATTTAGCTTTTCTAGTAGTATATCTTTCCATAATTCTATCCATAGCTGTATCAGCTTCAGTTCTTGCTATGATATCAGCTTTCATTGCACCTCTAGCTTTACCAATTCGAAGTCCAGTCTTAGTAATTTTAGTGCCAGAAGATTTTAATGATCTTACTCCAGTAGCTGTAACTTTTCTAGTCTTAGTTAATTCAGACTTTAATTTTTTAAAGTAAACTCTATTAGCAACTTTTTCTGCATAGTCTCTAGCAGCTAATGATCCAGAACCTTCCATACCATAACCCATGTATGCAGGTTTATCACCAAACTTTTTAACAAAAGATTTCTCAGCTATATTATCAATATCAAATTGACGCACTACTTTACCTGCTGGTAACTTAGTTATATTAAATCTTGTTTTAATTATTTTCATATTTATTCAAAGTAATCAGGGAATCTATTACGTAAGATTTTCTCAGCTCTAGCTGGAGAAACATTCTTAAGTTGAGGATTAGATTCTAATAACAAATTAATTATTTTAGAATCATCAGTAGATACAATCTTACCTGTCTCTTTAGGTATAAATACTTCAGGTCCTACTTCACCTACTAAGTATGCTTTACCTTGAGTAACTGGCCCACCAAGTTGTCTTGCACCTGATATTGCTTGTTCTCTAAATTTATCAGTTTTTTTAGTTATTGCTTTTTCAGCAGTAATTCCTGTTCCAGCTCTACCTATTTGACCTTTAGTACGAATATAGTCTAATGCAGCTGCTTCAAGATAATCATCTATATTAACTTTTTTACCTGTTTTTGCATCAGCTTCAGCTTTTTGTTCAGCTGCTTTATAAATTTCACCAAAAGCCATTTCTTGTTTTGCAACAGAACTTTCTCCTGTAAACATATCTTTAATTTTTTGAAAGTATGAAGGTTCACCAGCTAAACCAGAAGCTGCTAATTTAGCTCTTACAGCTTCTATTTGAGCAGCAGTTGCAGGTCCAGTAACTTTACCTTTAGCTGCAATTTTCTTAGCATAAGTATCAGATATAATTCCACCATCAACCATAGCTTTTAAAGCACTAGCTCCAATTGTCTTACCTTCACTAGCTTGTTGTAATAGTGATAGTCCAACACCAAATTGTGGGTTAGACATAAGTGCATCAAAACCACCTTTGTCTTTCCAAGTTTTTTGAGCATTATTAAAGTATTCTCCAACAGCACCTAAGAATGTATTTTCTGCATTACTTTGTGGATTAGGAACTTTAGCATTAGGATTAACATAAGGTTTATTATTAATAGTCATGTTAGGAGTAGATTGACCAGTAGGATATTGATCTAATCTTTTATCAAACATACCACCATATTGACCAGCAGTTTTGTCTGTAGGATCTACAGGTAAACCTCTTTGATAATTTAAACCAGATGTATCAGGATCAGTAAATGAATCTTGTGGTAATGTACTTCCTTTACCAGTAAATAAGTAATCATTAAGATCACTTAGTATTCCATTTCCTTTTTCTTTTAAATCGTCAAATATTCCTGCCATTATAATATACCTCTATTTATATTGTTAGTTCTTAAAAAATCATAAAATGGACTATTGTTAACTGCTAATAATCCAACACTTGTAGGAGTTCCTACAGTTCTTGAAACTTGTTGTTTTGCTGTGTCGTATCTAGTTTCTAATGGTAATGTTGCTGGTTGTGTTACATATGTTTTAGGAGCTTGTGGTCCTGAATATGTATTAGTTGTAGATCTTGCAGTTCCTGTTTGTTGTTCTGGAGTTTGCAAAGCACTAATAACATTAGCACCAGCAGACATTGTTAATGCAGTTGTAAAATATTCACCAGGAGTTTTAGGTCTGTATTCTTCAAAAGCTCTAGATGTAGATCCAAATGGATCATTTACAAAAGCTGTTCCTGCATCCTTAACAGCAGTCAAACCTCTTTCAAATATATTTGGTTGAGTTACTCCTTGATTAACTACTTGAGAACCTTTAGCTACTTGATCTGTAAGATCAGGGTAAACACTTTCAATATTAGTTGGTGGGTTAAATACTGCAGAACCTTTAGCAACTTCTCCTGTTAAAGGAGGATAAGCTTGTGAAGCTGTCATTGTATTTGGAAGAAATCCTGGACTATTAGCTAATGCTACTTCACCACTTGTTTTAGCTGCATTAATTGTTTGTGCCATAGCTGCTTGTTTACTAGCTTCCATAGCTGCAATTCTTGCTGCTTCTTCTGCGGCTATTGTTTCTGCTGTAGCTACTTCTGCAGTAGTTGCTGCTGCTTCTGCAGGTACTGATGCACCACCAGTTGCGTATGCTAAAGCAATTGCTGCTAATATTTCTTTATTATCTGTAACGACATCAACAGCTGAATCTACTACATCACCAGCTGCTTCAAAAATTTTACCCATTATTTTAATCCGCCAAATATACTACCTAAAAGTCCTCCATACATACCACCTGAATAACCACCAATAGATGGCAATTGAGAACCAATAGCTGAACCAGCTAAGAAACCTCCAGCTGCTTGTCCTAATCTATTAGGTGCAGGGCCGAATGTAGTTTGTGTTGATCCACCTCTTGCTACAGGATTAACAATATTTGCGTACTCCACTAATGATTGATATGGAGCTTGTTGTTGTTGTCTAATATAATCTTCATAAGTTTGTCCTACACCAGTTAAGCTGGTAGCTTGTTGTGCAGTTTGTAATTGTCTAGCACGTTCTGATTCGTAAGAATTAAATGCATAAGGTAAAGCAGTTTGAGCTACACTTTTAGCAACTTGACTTTGTGCTACTGGAGATGATGCAGTTCTTCCTGCACCAGAATAAGCTTCGTTAACACCAGTATAAACATCTTGTGCAGCTTGAGCAATAATAGGAGATAAAAATGGATTAGAATATTTACCAGCAACTGTATCTGAAATTTGTGTATTAGATTGTCTAGCTAAAGCTTCTTGAGCTGCTAAGCCTTCTAATGTTAATGCAGACTGAGGAACATAACCAGATGGTCCTTGTGCATAAATATTTTGAGCTTCACTTAAAATTTGATTTAAATTACCAGTAGACGGACCATAAGGTTCTGCTACTGTTTGTGAAGTACTAGTTGTAGTACCTCCTCCTCCACCACCACCGAATGACATATATTATCCTTTTTTTAATTGTTTTTCTAAAAGCACATGGCTTTTCTTATATCTAAAGTTTCTTAAAACTCTTTCCCAACCTGGTCTTGCTATTAATTCCATTTTATCACAGTTATTATCAAGAGCAAACTTTTCTAAATGTTTAATTAAATGTTGCCATTTTTCTCTATGATGACCAGTCATTATCCTTATGTAGAAACACTTTTGCAATGGTCTTTGTATAACCTCAGTTATAACAACACCATAATATTTTTTTTCTACTACAGGTTCTTCAGCATCCCATAGAATCCATAATTGACATTTGCCTTCAGTACACCATTCTTTAAAATGATTTGAGTTAGCATAACCGCCAGATCTAATTAATGCTTCAGTAATTGATTGCTCAACTTTATTCCATGATAGTTCAACCTTGTCTTTTGGTATACCAACAAGATTAATCATGCGTATGAAATTTCTAAAACTGATATTACTCCAGTAACTGTATTAGCAGTTGCTGCTTGAATCTTTATTAAATCACCAGCTTCTAAAACTATACTACCTTTAGCAAAGTTCTCAGTAGATCTAGCTGCTAATGTTGCATGAGATGTTTCATACTCAATACTTGCAGATGTATCAGTAACATAAACTTGTACGTTAATGCTACCAGTTTCATTTGTTAATTGTATTGTTTTAACTATTGCAGTTGTATTTGCAGGGACAGTATAAATAAGAGTTTTGTTTGTAGTAGTTAAATCTACAAAATAACTTTTATATGTATTAGCCATTTACTTTTTATTGAAATACTTCTTAACATCCTCAACCCATTCTTCAAAGAATTTAACAGAATCAGCATATAATTTTTCAGTTGATTCTTTAACTTCTTTATAAGAAGGAATTTTAAACGGATTAAAATTAAACATAGTGTTCTCCTTATATTGGTTTGTTAATAAATTCTAGTTCTTCGTTAGTGTAAGGTATCATTCTACTAAATTCCAAGATAAAGTTTGTTCGTTCCATCTGTATAAATCATTTTGTGGATTACTAAATTCATTAATTTTATTTTGAGTGTTTGTTATTGGATAAGGAATTGGAGATTCCCATAAACAAGTATTTTCGTTTAATATCCAAGATTGATAAGGTTTAGGTGCTATGAAAGCATCTCTAGTCTGATCGTATTGATAACCAATACCAGCAAAGTTTTTTCTAATATTATTATTGTATGAAGTTTGTTTCCAAACATCTCTTGTATTATAAAGTTTGTTAATAAAATCTACTCCAGCTTGTTCAGTAGTCGCAATATCATTAGATATTACAATTATTTGTTCAACTATATTTCCTGTTCCTAATTTTGCAAAGTGTGCCATTATGCTGTATAACTCCCCGAACCTGTAAATGTTAAAATTGTGTTTGAACCCGATGTAGAAACTGTAGGAGAACCTGTTGTAGTACCAGAATATTTAGTTGTAAGCATACTAAGGATTACAACTCCTGAGCCACCTGCTCCCCCTGTTGTTGTTGAACCATCATTTGAACCAGCACCACCTCCACCAGCTCCTGTGTTAGCACTAGCTGATGCACCATTAGAAGCACTACCTCCACCATTTGCTCCTCCACCACTACCACCACTTCCTCCACTACCACTACCTCCGCCACCACCACCACCTGCTCTTGTAACAGATGAACCAGTTATTGAAGAAGCTAAACCAGCACCACCTGCTCCTCCATTTCCACTATTAGAAGTTGGGGTAGAAGCTGCGGCACTAGCACCACCACCTCCTGCAGCAGTATTGAATCCACCAGTATTTCCTCCAGCATAACCTTGATTAGCAGTACCACTTCCACCACTACCAGTTACAGCACCTGCTCCACCTCCTGAACCACCGTTTCCTCCACTTGCAGTATCTCTACCACCATAACCACCACCACTAGATGTTATTGTTGAAATTCCTGTTCCTGAAATTGAAGAATTCACACCAACATTACCATTTGTACCAGCAGTAGAAGTTGTTGCACCACCTGCACCAACTGTAATTGTATAAACTGTTCCAGGTGCAAATGTTAAAGATGATTCAGCACTTCCCCCACCACCAGAAGTTCCTACGGAAGTTCTATATCCTCCAGCACCTCCTCCACCTCCTACTCTAGAATTACTAGCATCTTGACCTGTACCGCCACTTCCTCCTCCTGCTACTACTAAAAAATCTACTGAATAAGTAGTTGGATCTATTGATTGTGTGCCTTCATTAGCACCAGAAGAGGAAACCCAACCTTGTGTAGCATCTACATAAACTAAAGTTACAGCTTCTCTATTCGTTGTTAATAATTTATTTGTTGTTCCACCTTCAATTTTATTTGAATTTCTTCCTAATGTAATATTATTTGTAGCAAAAGTTCCTGCGTAATCTAATAATATAATTGTATCTCCAACAGAAGGAGAAGCAGGTAGTGTTACTGTAAATGCAGCTGAAGTAGTATTTAAAGGATAACCTCTACCAGCAGATGCTGTAAATCCTGTTGTCTGAACTGATTGCCAAGCAATTAATCCTGTTGTACCTGAAGCAAGTTTAGCAGAAGTTACTGTACCATCGCTAGGAGTACCTATTGAAAGAACATCACCTAATACTAAAATAAAATCTATTGAATCTGATGAAGTTAAAGCACTATCAAATACTATTGTTGAACCTGATATTGTATAAGCTGAAGTTGGCGATTGAATAACACCATTTAAAGATACGATACAGTTGTTTGCAGTTTGTGGATAATAAGCAGTTCCACCATTTAATAAATTGTATGTAGCTGTAGCAGATGTAACTATAGCATCTAGCTTTACAAAATTTCCTACAACTGGTTGTTTGCCGATATAAGCCATCTATTTTGGATATTTTTGTTTAACTGCGTTGATGGCTTGTTGCCATTTATTAGTTCCATTAATCTTATCCCAATACTGCATATCAAGTTGCTCTTGTATTGATGGATAGTCTTTGGCTCTATTTCTTTGGTATTGTTTAGAATTATATTCTGTAATTAGTTCTTGTTGCTTAGCAAGTATTTTATTTGCAGGAATTGGTGTAGTTCCATTGTGCCAAGTAATTTGATTTATATCTTCAGCATTAACACTTACTTCTGCGTTAGGATTTATTGCTTTAATTGCTTTAATTATATTAATCATATTATGCTGCTATTTCCATTACTGTAATTGTTGAAACTGAATCTAAATCTCCAGAACTTCTATCTCCAATATTAACATAGTTATCACTATTATTAGTTTTTGTTTGTATTTTATATGTAGTTGATGATGTTGTAGAAGGAGAATCTAAAAAATGAAATGCTACATTATCTAATTCATCTGAACCAGAATTATATTGTGCAAAACTTGAACCTAATGTTGTTGGTTGTGCAATATTAGTTGAACCTCTTACTAAGTTAAAATATTGTAATCTTGAACCACCACTATTTCCAGAAACAAAATTAACTAAAATTAAAACTTTATTTGAAGCAGAAGATGGTGTTATAGAAACTGATAAACCAGTTACGTCTGTAAATGATGTTGAAGTTGTGTTAAATGGAGTTGTTTTAGCAGTTGATACAACTTGTAATACTTTACCAGCACCAGATAATTTAGTTCCAGCTATAGCAGCACTAGCATTAATATCGGCATTAACTATTGTGCCATCAGTTATTCCTAGTGATTGTATTTTTGTTAGTGGCATAGTTTATTTTAATGTTGGGTATAAATTGTTTTTAATTATATTAACAATCTGTTCAACAGTCGTTAATCCTTCAGTCAAATCTCTTAGTTCTTGTCTATATGCCTTGATATTTGCTGGTACTTCTTCATTATTTTCTTTAGCTTTAGTTACATACCAATCAGTTTTAGATAGTATATTATTTCTAATTTCTCTTAATTGCTTTAAATAATTGGCAAATCTATTATTATTTTCTTCTTCAATTCTTAAATTGTATTCAGCTAGTTCTTGTGCTGTTAAATCAATTTCAATATTATTAATAATCTTTTTCATTTTATTCCGTATAGTTTAAAGTTTCCATTAACTATGTTTCCAGTTGAAGGATAAAAAGTTATTCCTGACATAGCGGAAGTTGCTTGATTATGAAAATATATTCCATTATATACAGAAGCATATCCACTATCTGTATAAACAATACTGTTGTGATAAATATGTTTCATATAAGCTGTACTTAATGGATCAAAAATTGTTATTTCAGAATGTGCCGCTTGTGAACTAGTTCCTGACATATCTTCACTTATTATCCATCCATAAGCTGGACCAGTTCCTGGCCAAACTTGACCAGCGGAAGCAACTCCTGAACCCCCACCTTCTCTCCAATATCCTCTATTCATATGTCCAGAATAGTTAGTAGCAGTAACATCAGCATTACTTCTTCTAAATCTAAATCTTATTCCTGCTATACTTACTGGAGATAAATTAGCAATTATTATTTTATAATTTTTGTAAGTAGAAGAATAATATCCATCAAAAGAAACAGAAGCTGTTGAAGAAGTTATATCTGTTGTAGCAAGTAATACATAGTCAGAAGATACAGCAGTATAAGCACCATCACCTCTTAAAAATGTAGTAGCATCAGCAGTTCCTGTTGTAGATAATTTTGATAAAGCTATTGCTGAAGATGCGTTTATATCTGCATTAACAATAGTACCATCTACAATCTTTGCAGATGTTATAATACCATCAGCTATATCCGCAGAAGTTAAAGGTACTGCAGAAGGTTTATTTCCTATGAAAGGCATTTAATTTTCCTGTTATGATATTGCATCAACAGTTGAAACCCAAGTATCTAAAGATGAAGCTGTATCTGATACAACTTTTAAAATATCTCCAGACTGAACTACAACTTTAGCACCACCATCAAGAACTTGTAATGCTGAACCTGAAGGGATTGGTGCATTTTTTATTAAGTAAAAATCATTACTACCATCGTTAATATAAACTGAAGCATTTACTGCACTTGCAGTTACATTTGCTACAGATATACCAACTACTGTATCGTTTGAATTTGCTGTAAATAAAGTAGCTGCTGATGTTCCAGTTAGTCTAGCTTTATATCTTGTGAAATCTTGTGCCATATTATTTTCCTATATTATTTTATATTATAATGCAACATCTAGAGAGCTATACTCATAGCGATCACAAATCCTGCACTTGGTTTGCTTGTTAATTGTGTTTGAATACTAGATGTAACACCATCTAAATAACCAAACTCCGTATTACTTACAACACCTGTTCCAATCTTAGTTGCAGCAATTGAATTAACTGCAAGTGATATTGTACCAGAAGAAGTTATTGGACTTCCTGTTACTGTAAATTCTGAAGATCCTGAATCAGCTACTGCTACAGATGTTACTGTACCACCTGAACTAGGAAATACTTGTGTATATGTAATTGCACTAGAACCAAGTGTAGCACTTGTATCTGTAGTACATAAATACATTGTATCAGCATTTGTTGTACCTTCAGATATTAAAATTAACTGTCCAGCTATTTCTGATATTATATCAAATTCTGTATCTCTTGAAGCTGAACCAGAAGCAACAACAGTATATAAACCATTTTGAGAAGTAGTAGTTTGATTTTTTAATAAAACTCTATTTCCTGTTGCTAAAGTAACACCATCTATAACATCACCATTTTCTAATCCTGAAGCAATAACAACATTTGCAGTAGATGCAACTCTTGCAATAACTCTTGTTCTAAGACCAGTAACTAAATTATCAACATAGTTTTTAGTAGCAGCTTCAGAAGAAGATGACGGATCACCTAATCCTGTAATTGTTCCACCAGTTAAAGTTACGTTACTAGCATCTTGTGTTGCTATAGTTCCTAATCCTAATGTTGTTCTTTGAGCAGAAGCACTAGCATCATCAATTAATGCTTTACCAGCAGTTGTTAAATCAAATACTGCAGCTGTTCCTGATCCTGTAAATTGAATACCTT
>Ga0209087_1000218_pt1 | contig 37345 bp, 53 predicted proteins | sample S_130805_EF_Meta_FD_187321 | JGI IMG/M metagenome (GOLD analysis project Ga0209087, IMG submission 187321) | Freshwater microbial communities from Lake Simoncouche, Canada to study carbon cycling - S_130805_EF_MetaG (SPAdes) (version 2) | ecosystem: Environmental > Aquatic > Freshwater > Lake ... | reverse complement strand
TGTGGGATTCCCCGTACGCCCCGCAACGTGGCGCGCGCTGAATTTCCCGCAGGATTGCGGCCTCCGGCATTGCGATTGCCCATACTGCCTAAACGGGCTTTTTTGCTTTAAAATCAAAAGCTTATCATGGGTTTTTACCTCCAAAATGATTGCCCATACCATTGCCCATGATTTGCCGCTCTTGCGCTGCCAAGCTGCGCGCACCATATCTGCCATGTGGTTGGGCCTTGCCCAATTGACCTATGTCTCGCCGTGTCGCCCAACTAACCTAGGCAAGTTGGGCAATTGCAAAAGGATTGCGCCATGAAGTCTGTTGCCAGTTCGTCCCGCGTTGAAACCGTCGAACACCTCCAGGCGCTGCTGTTTACGCCGGTCATGACGCGCAGGCGCTTTGACCCGCTGCTCTTGTATGTCCGCGAGTTCCTGCCCGCTGGCATTGACGTTCAACAAGAGAAGCCCAACGGCGTCGTGCGCGTCGTCGTCAAGCGTGAGGATGGTGAGGCGTATTGCGTGCGCAGCTCGCCCTCCGCGCGCATCGCGCTGCTCTAGCGCGTTGGCGGTCTGGGCATTGCCCATAGCGGTCGGCAGGGCGCGAGCCGGTGACGGCTGGTCGGCTGGCGGCGCAGGGCCGGAGCCGGGCGGGGGGGGGAGGGCCGAGCCGCGCCGGTCACCGGTCACGAAGGGTTTGCACAAACTTTTTTTTTATTTTAAAAAACAGCTATGAGCTGGCATTCCATACCCCACGAACCGCGCAAACTCACCGCGACCGAGGCGCGTCTCGACGCGATCTATGCGGCCGCACGTAAAGGTCTGAAGGGTGATACGCTGGCGTTAGCGTCTGGCTTGCTCCCGGCGGAGTACCGCCAATTATGCCAATTTGACCCATTGGCCGAACTGGCAGAGCTGAAGGGCCGCGCGGACGGCGAGATGGAGATTTCGTCTGTCTTGCACAACGCAGCCGCAGGCGGCGACGCCAAGGCGGCGCTGGAGATCCTGAAGCACGTTCACGGCTGGGTGGCGAAGCAGCAGATCAGCGTGGACGTGGAACAGCGCATCAGCATCACGGGCGCGCTTGAGATGGCCGAACGGCGCGTGCTTGAGGGCGTGTACACCGTCATAGAGGAACAGAGCCTTGCAGACGACTCAATACACGGCAGACGAAGAGATGCTCTTGATGAGCCGTCTCTGGTCCAAGCAGATCAAGAACGACCCGCTGGCGTTCGTGTTGCTGACGTTCCCGTGGGGAGCGAAGGGGACGCCGCTTGAGCACTTCACCGGCCCGCGCAAATGGCAGCGCGAGGTGCTGCGCGAGCTAGGCGAGGCGATCAAGGCCAACGACGGCAAGATTGACTACGACACGTTCAGGATGGCGACCTCGTCGGGGCGCGGCATCGGCAAGTCGGCGCTGGTGAGCTGGCTGGTCATCTGGATGCTGAGCACCCGCATCGGCGGGTCGGTGATCGTGTCGGCCAACTCGGAGGCGCAGCTGCGCTCGGTCACTTGGGCGGAGATCACCAAGTGGCTCAGCATGAGCTTGAACAGCCATTGGTTCGAGGTCAGCGCGACCCGGCTGATGCCAGCCAAGTGGCTGACCGAGTTGGTCGAGCGCGACCTCAAGATGGGCACGCGCTACTGGGGCGTCGAGGGGCGGCTGTGGTCGGCGGAGAACCCCGACTCGTACGCAGGCGTGCATAACATGGCGGGCGTCATGCTGGTGTTCGACGAGGCGTCGGGCATCGACGACGCCATCTGGTCGGTGGCTTCCGGTTTTTTTACCGAGAACACGCCCAACCGCTTCTGGCTGGCGTTCTCCAACCCGCGCCGGAATAGCGGGTACTTCTACGAGTGCTTCAACTCCAAGCGGGACTTCTGGCGCAACAAGATCGTAGACGCCAGGTCGGTCGAGGGGACCGACAAGCAGGTCTATCAACAGATCATTGACGAGTACGGCGCGGACAGCAGCCAGGCGCACGTCGAGGTGTACGGGCAATTCCCCAACGCATCGGACGACCAGTTCATCGGGTCCATCATTGTGGACGAGGCGATGAAGCGCGAGCGGGTCAAGGACCAGTCGGCACCCATCGTGATCGGCGTGGACCCGGCGCGGTTTGGGTCCGACAGCACGGTCATCGCCGTGCGGCAGGGGCGCGACATCATCGCGATCAAGCGGCACAAGGGCGACGACACCATGGAGACCGTGGGGCGGGTCATCGAGGCCATTGAGGAGTACAAGCCAGCCATGGTCGTCGTAGACGAGGGCGGGCTGGGCGCGGGCGTCGTAGACCGGCTGAAGGAACAGCGGTATAAGATCCGGGGCGTGAACTTCGGGTCCAAGTCGAAGAACCCGCTGATGTGGGGAAACAAGCGCGCCGAGATGTGGGGAGAGATGCGCGAATGGCTGAAGACGGCGAGCATCCCAAGCGACCGCTACTTGAAGAGCGATCTGATTGGACCCCTTATGAAGCCGGATTCAAGAGGGACGATCTTCCTCGAAAGCAAAAAAGACATGAAGTCGAGGGGGCTAGCCTCGCCCGACGCCGCCGACGCCATAGCGGTTACGTTCGCGTTTCCCGTTGCTCACCGCGGCACGGTTGACCCGGGCCCACGTAGAGGGTACTCTGGCGCAGGAATTTCAACTTCTTGGCTGGGAGCCTGACATGGCTAACACAAAAGCAATCGGCGTCGCGTTTCTGGATCAGGACATTACCGGCGCGGATTTCCTTAGCGCCGGAACAGTGTACGCTACCGCCGAAATTGGCTACGCCGTGGCCGCGCAGGGCACGGTCACGCAGGCTACCAGCAAGGCCACTGGTGTCACGCTCAACAAGTCGGCAGGCCGCATCACCATGAACGGCGCGGCGCTGGCGGGCAACACCGCAGAGTCGTTCACGCTGACGAACTCAATTCTGAGCGCCAAGGACGTGATTGTCGTGTGCATCAGCGGCGGCGCGACGGCAGCGGCCTACACGGTCTACGTGTCCAGCATGGCTGCTGGCTCGGCGGTCATTACGCTGCGCAACATGACTGCTGGTTCGCTGTCGGAAGCGGTGGTGATCAACTTCGCCATCATCCACAACGCGCCGTAATCAGCCATGCCGCTGGTCAAGTCGTCCTCCAAAGGGGCCTTCCGCAGCAACGTCAAAGCGGAAGTAGCGGCTGGCAAGCCGCTGAAACAGGCGGTCGCTATCGCGTACTCGACCAAGCGCGCGGCGGAAGCCCCGAAAGCAAAGCCTATGGCCAAAAAGGGCAAATAATGGCTGCGAACGACGTAAAAGCCGCCGGTAAGGTCTCCGAAGCTGACGACCACGACCGTCTGGCGACGATGCGTTCGCGGTTCACTATGGCTATTTCCGCATATTCGGACAGCCGCGAGGACGAGTTGGACGATCTGCGCTTTATGGCCGGATCGCCCGACAACCAGTGGCAGTGGCCCGCCGACGTGCTGGCCACCCGTGGCTCGGTGCAGGGCCAGACGATCAACGCGCGGCCGTGCCTGACGATCAACAAGTTGCCGCAGCACGTCCGTCAGGTGACGAACGAGCAGCGCCAGAATCGCCCGACCGGCAAGGTCATCCCGGCGGACGACAAGGCCGACGTGGAGGTCGCGGAAATCTTCGACGGCATGGTGCGGCACATCGAGTACATCTCGGACGCCGACGTGGCCTACGACACGGCCTGCGACAACCAGGTCACCTACGGCGAGGGCTACATCCGCATTCTGACGGAGTACTGCCGCGACGACAGCTTCGATCAGGATCTGAAGATTGGCCGCGTCCGCAACTCGTTCTCGGTCTACATGGACCCCACCATTCAAGACCCGTGCGGGTCTGACGCCGAGTGGTGCTTCCTGACGGAAGACATGACCAAGGACGAGTACGAACGGATGTTTCCGAACGCCTCGCCGGTCAGCTCCATGATGACGCAGGGCGTGGGCGACCAGTCGCTTGCGCAGTGGCTGAGCGAGGACACCGTCCGCATCGCGGAATACTTCTATTACGAGCACAAGTCGGCCAAGCTGAACCTGTATCCGGGTAACTCGACGGCCATCGACGGCTCGCCGCAGGACAAGCAGCTCAAGCTGATGTTCCAGAAGCCGCTGCGCACGCGCAACGTGGACCAGCGCAAGGTCAAGTGGCTCAAGACCAACGGTTTTGAGGTTCTGCAAGAGCAGGACTGGGCGGGCAAGTACATCCCGGTCATCCGCGTTGTCGGCAACGAATGGGAAGTGGACGGGCAACTCTACGTGTCCGGTCTGGTGCGCAACGCCAAGGACGCGCAGCGCATGTACAACTACTGGGTCAGCCAGGAAGCCGAGATGCTGGCGCTGGCACCCAAAGCGCCCTTCATTGGTTACGGCGGCCAGTTTGAAGGCTACGAGAACCAATGGAAGACGGCCAACACGACCAACTGGCCCTATTTGGAGGTCAACCCGGATGTCACTGATGGCGCTGGGTCGGCTCTTCCGCTTCCGCAGCGCGCAGCGCCCCCGCTCGCACAGACTGGCCTCATACAGGCGAAAATGGGGGCTTCTGACGACATCAAGGCTACCACGGGTCAGTACGACAGTTCGCTTGGCGCGACCAGCAACGAGCGGTCTGGCAGAGCCATTCTGGCTCGTGAAAAACAGGGCGATACAGGTACGTATCACTACGTAGACAACCTGTCGCGCGCCATCCGGTACGTCACGCGGCAGCTTGTGGACATGATTCCCAAGATTTACGACACGGAGCGGATTGCGCGCATCGTCGGCCTCGACGGCGAGGTCGGCATGGTAAAGGTCAACCCGCAGCAGCCCGAAGCTGTCAAGCAGATCGTTGACCAGATGGGCGTCGTGATCGAAAAGGTCTACAACCCGTCTGTCGGCGTCTACGACGTGTGCGTCACGACCGGGCCGGGCTATATGACCAAGCGCCAAGAGGCGCTGGACGCCATGTCGATGCTGCTCCAGTCGAACCCGGACCTTTGGAAGGTCGCGGGTGACCTGTTCATCAAGAATATGGACTGGCCTGGTGCGCAGGAGATGGCCAAGCGGTTCGCTAAGATTATCGATCCGAAGGTCATGGATGGCGAAGACCAGTCGCCGGAAATGCAGATGGCCAAACAGCAGATTGAGGCCATGACGCAGCACATGCAGCAGATGGAAGGCATGTTGCAGCGCGTCCAGCAGTCGATGGAATCGCAGGAGCTGGACATCAAGAAGTTTGACTCGCAGGTGAAGGCGTACGATGCCGAAACCAAGCGCATTTCGGCCGTGCAGGCGTCCATGTCCACCGAACAAATCCAAGATATCGTGATGGGAACCATCCACGCGGCCATCGACACGGGCGATTTGATCAGCAACATGCCCGACCGTGGGCAGCTTGAGCAGAACGAGTTTGGTGACGCGCCTGCAATGGCCCCACAGATGGGCGAGATGCCTATGGAACAGCCTCCGCAGCCTGACATGATGGGACAAGGCCAATGAAACCCGCTGACTTCATCGGTTGCATGTTTCTGGCGCGGGATGTGGCCCATTCCGTCCACCTGAACACGCGCAGCTATGCCAAACACATGGCCTTGAACGCCTTTTATGACGAGATTGTCGATCTAGCCGACTCTTTTGCGGAAGCGTATCAGGGCCGGCACGGGCTGGTTGGCCCGATCACGTTGCATTCGGCCAAAAAGACCACTAATATCGTCGAGTTTTTGACGGAAAGCTTGGCCGAGATTGAAGAAGCTCGGTATAAGGTCTGTAGCAAAGACGAGACGGCCATTCAGAACATCATCGACGAGATCGTCGGTCTGTACCTGACGACCCTTTACAAACTTCGCTTCTTGGCGTGAGGCTCTGACATGGAACTTTTGAACCCGCTTATTGGCGACCAGTTTGTAGCGCGCACGGTGTCCTACACCGGCACCGCTGGCTCGACTGGTACCTGGCCCGCTGGCCCACAGGGCGTCGTCGTCTGGTCCGATCAGGCGTGCTACATCTTGGTTGGCGAGGGCGTGACCGCCACGACAGCCAACGGCACACCGCTCCCGGCCAACACACCGGTCCCCTTCGTCGTGCCTAGCGGCACGGGCGCGCCTTGGCGTGTCAGCGCCATTCAGGTTAGCACGGGCGGCACGCTGTACGCGAAGCCGATCAACATCCGATGAGCTTTGGCATCCCCGTCCGAAACGGCCTTGGGCTTGGTCTGCTAGCGTCCACGACGCTGGCGACGAGGAACGCTTTTGGTGGCGGCCCCACGGGCAACGGCCTCGTGTGGGGCGCGGGCAACTACCTTGTCTGGGACACCGGCAACTTTTTGACTTGGGGCTAACACATGGCTGACATCAACCTTAAGACCCTCACGCCCGACACGTCGCTGCCAAAGACGGGCTTTCTGTTTGGCGCGGACAGTCAGGCCACTACGGACCCGTCCGTCTACTCGACGCAGACTGTCGCCACGACGCTGCTGGGGTCCACGTCGCTGACGGGTGACACGCTGACGGCGAGCGCGCCCGTGTTGAACCTGACGCAGACGTGGAATAGCGTTGGCACGACGTTCACCGGAATGCGGTTCAATGTCGTCTCTGACACGTCGGCTGCGGCGTCGTTGCTGATGGACCTTCAGGTTGGTGGAACGAGCCAGTTTAATGTTACAAAGGCGGGTTTAATAAAGTTCAATGAGCAAGCAAATGCCGCCGGAAGTAGCCCTACTTTTTACAGTTCCGCCGGAAACGGTTTTGGTTCGGTGTCTGCGTTTGGGCTAGTTGTTTCATCATCGTCAGGCGGGAACCTCTTTGGCGTTGGGTATTCCAGCGTCCGCTTGGGCTCCACCACGTCGCTGAGTTGGGTCAACGGAGCTTCGGTTCTTGGTGGCACATCGACCGATCTTTTCCTAACGCGCAAAAACACACGCATCCTCCAGCTTGGCGAGGCAGACGCAGCCACGGCTTTAGCCCAGACGCTCTCCGTTCAGTCTGTTGTGGCGGGGACGAGCAACACCGCTGGCGCGAACTTTACGATCACCGGCTCGCAGGGCACTGGCTCGGGCGTTGGCGGCAGCATTATCTTCCAGACAGCAGCCGCTAATACTGGTGGCGGCGCTACAATTCAAAACACGCTGGCTAACGCCATGGTCATTGACAGCGTCAAAACTGTCCGCCTTGGCACAGGCTACACGGTCGCCACGCTTCCGGCAGCGGGGACGGCTGGCCGTCGCACTTACGTGACGGACGCCTCAGCGCCTGTTTACCTTGGAACTTTGACCGGCGGCGGCGCTGTCGTCTGCCCTGTTTTTGACAACGGAACTGCATGGGTGTCCGCATGATTACGTACCAGTGGGCCGTGAACTCCATGACGGCGTACCCGGAGCACGCGGGCGAACAGAACGTCGTCTTCCAGATCGCTTGGGTACTGTCAGCCACGGATGGCACGTACAACGCCGCCGCCTACGGCTCGGTTGACACGACCTACGTCGCCGGATCGCCCTTCACGCAATACAGCGACCTCACCATTGATCAAGTCAACGGCTGGGTGGCCGACGCGCTCGGCCCGGACGGCATCGCCAAAGCTCAGGCTGACTGCGACGCGGCTATCGCCGCCCAGCAGGCCCCCGACTTGCCTGTCACGCCACCCCTGCCGTGGAACATTCCGACGCCCGCGCCGGAACCAGTGCCGCCGGTTGAAGAGCTGGTCTAATTATTGACGCCAACGGCATCTTGTCGTAATGTCAAGCCCTAACCGTACTGGTGAGGTTCACCAGGTATCCGAAAGGACGCATAGCATATGAGCGATGAAGCTCTAGAACTATCAGCGGTTGACACCGCGCCGGTTGCTGAAGCCACGGCGGCTCCTGCTCCTGTTGATACCCAGCCGGATGAATCCACGACGGAAGCGACCAAGTCTTTCTCGCAGGAAGAGCTTGACGCCATTGTCGGAAAGCGTCTTGCACGCGAACAGCGGAAATGGGAACGAGAGCAGGCCCAACGTCTAGCCGATTTGGAAGCCCGTAGGGCACCCACGATCAACCCGCCTGATGTCAACGACTTTGACAATGCCCAAGCCTACGCGGAAGCGTTGGCGGAACGCAAAGCTCAGGAGTTGGTCGCCAGACGGGATTCGGCAAAGCAGCAGGCAGCTCTTCTGGATGTCTATCACGAAAAGGAAGAGGACGCTCGGGGCCGCTACGACGACTTTGAACAGGTCGCGTACAATCCGAACCTCCCCGTCACGGACGTGATGGCCCAGACGATCCAAGCTTCGGACAACGGTCCCGATGTCATCTATTGGCTCGGTTCCAACCCAAAAGAAGCCGGTCGCATCTCTGCCCTTCCGCCTATCCTGCAAGCGCGAGAAATCGGTCGAATTGAGGCCAAGCTGGCCGCAAGCCCTCCGGTTAAGAAAACATCGAATGCTCCCGCGCCGATTGCTCCGATTGCAAGCTCCAGATCGTCTGGAACGCCCGCTTACGATACGACCGACCCTCGCTCTGTAAAGACCATGAGCACGTCGGAGTGGATTGAAGCTGAGCGTATGCGTCAGATCAAGAAGCAGGAAGCGAAGCGCAACCGTTAGCTTTTTGAAGGAATGTCCAATGGGTAATTCGATCCTTACTATCGACATGATCACCCGGAAGGCTCTCGAAATCCTCGAGAACAACCTGGTTATCACCCGCAACGTCAACCGCCAGTACGACGACTCGTTCGCCGTTGAAGGCGCTAAGATCGGCTCGACCCTCCGCATCCGCCTTCCCGACCGCGCTCTGGTCACGGACGGCGCTGCGCTCCAGGTTCAGGACGACAACGAGCAGTTCACGACCCTGACCGTCTCCTCGCAGAAGCACATTGGCGTGAACTTCACGTCCGCTGAGCTGACGATGCAGCTTGACGACTTCGCGGAACGTGTTCTTAAGCCGCGTATCTCGCAGCTCGCCTCCAGCATCGACGCCGATGTCGCCAACTCGTTCCAGTCGATCTACAACTCGGTTGGCACGCCCGGCACCGTCCCGTCCACCTCGCTCGTCCTGCTCCAGGCTCAGCAGAAGCTGAACGAGTTTGCCACCCCGATGGCCCCGCGCTATGCGACGGTCAACCCGGCTGCGAACGCTGGCCTCGTCGAAGGCATGAAGGGTCTCTTCAACCCGACCTCCACCATCAGCCGCCAGTTCAAGAACGGCATGATGGGCGAAGGCATCCTCGGCCTTGAAGAAGTCAACATGTCCCAGTCGATCCGTCAGTTCCTGACTGGCTCGGCCGTGCGTTCTGACTCGCTCGCCGTCAAAACCACCCTGTCCACGCAGGGCGTCAACACGATCACGTTCAAGTCGGCCACCAACGCGAAGACCGTCGTCCCCGGCGATGTCTTCACGATTGCCGGTGTGTACGCGGTCAACCCGCAGGTCCGTGAGTCCACTGGCTCGCTCCAGCAGTTCGTTGTGACCAACACGGTCACCTCGTCCGGCACCGAGTTCGCCAACGTCACGTTCTCCCCGGCGATCTACACCTCGACGAACGCTCTCGCGACCGTCGATGCGTTCCCCGTGGCTGACGCTGCCGTCACGCTGCTTGGTTCGGCCAGCACCTACTACCCGCAGAACCTTGTGTACCACAAGGACGCGATCACCTTCGCCACCGCCGACCTTCTGCTCCCGCAGGGTGTCGATATGGCCTCGCGTCAGGTCCACAACGGCATCTCGCTCCGCGTTGTCCGCCAGTACGACATCAACAACGACCGTCTCCCGTGTCGTATTGACGTGCTGTACGGCTACAGCACGATCCGCCCGCAGATGGCCACCCGCCTCTGGGGCTAAGCCAACCCGCCCCCGGCTAACGCCGGGGGCATTTCCTTTTCTTGAAAGGCTCTTATCATGGCTCTTCCTTCTGTTGGCGGTGGCTATCAGTTTAACGATGGCAACCTGAACGAAGTTAAACTCACCGTTGCTGCTGTCCCGGCCACGGCAACCGACAGCGCCACGCTGACGGTCGCCCAGCTGACCAACGGCATCATCATCGGCACGCCGACGACGACGGCCGCCTACACGCTGCCTCTGGCGACCGACCTTGACGCCTCGCTGACGAACGCCAAGCCTAACTCCACGTTTGACTTCCGCGTCATCAACACGACGACGGCGGGCGTCATCACCGTGACCACCAACACCGGTTGGTCCATCGGCAGCAGCGGCTCGCAGGGTCTTATGACCATTGCGGCTACGGCTGGCACCGTGCGCTCCTTCCGCGCCCGTAAAACTGCTGACGGTTCTTGGGCGCTCTACGCGATCTCGTAAGCAAACCGGCCCCTGCTTCGGCAGGGGCCACCTTTTCAGGAAATTCTATGCACATCTATCTGCGTCACCCGGACCACGGCACCAAGGTCGCCACGATGGACCTTGAGGCGATTTATGATGAAGAGAACGGCTGGACGCGCTATACTCCCGGCGAACAGCCCGCCGCGCAGGCGAACGAACTGGTCACCAGACGACGCGGGCGTCGTCCTTTGGTTGAGGAAGTAGCGGCAGATGGTAACGACAGCGGGCGATCAGATTAATGGTGCGCTTCGGCTCCTCGGCGTTCTAGCCGAAGGTGAAACGCCGTCTGCTGCCACGTCGCAGGACGCGCTGACGGCGCTCAACCAGATGATTGACTCATGGAACACCGAACGGCTTGCGGTGTTCTCCACGCAGGACCAAGTGTTCAGTTGGGCACCCGGCCTCATCTCGCGCACGCTTGGCCCGACCGGCAACTTCGTCGGCAACCGCCCAATCCTACTGGACGACTCAACATACTTCAAAGACCCGGCCAGCGGCATTTCCTACGGCATCAAGATCATCAACCAGCAGCAGTACGACGGCATCGCCGTCAAGACTGTGACCAGCACCTACCCACAGGTGATCTGGCTCAATATGAGCTATCCCGACATTGAAATGTATGTCTATCCGGTGCCAACCAAGGTGCTGGAATGGCATTTCATTTCGGTTGAGGAGTTGACGCAGCCCGCGCTGCTGTCCACCGTGCTGGCCTTTCCGCCGGGCTACCTCCGCGCGTTCCGCTACAATCTGGCCTGCGAGTTCGCGCCGGAGTTCGGCATCGAGCCGCCGCCCACGGTGTCGCGCATCGCGATGGCGTCCAAGCGCAATCTGAAGCGCATTAACAATCCTGACGACATCATGGCACTGCCCTATAGCATCGTCGGGACGCGCCAAAGATTTAATATCTTTGCGGGCAACTACTAATGCAGTCGCCCATCCTCGGCAGCAGCTACGTGGCCCGCAGCGTCAACGCTGCGGACAACCGTTGCGTCAACCTCTACCCCGAGATCGTGGCAGAGGGCGGCAAGGAGCCTGCGTTCCTTCAGCGTGCACCAGGCTTGCGTCGGCTGACGACGGTTGGCCTTGGGCCTATCCGTGGCCTGCATTCCTTTGGCGGCTACGCTTACGTCGCGTCTGGTGACGAGCTTTACCGCCTTGACACCGGCTATAACACGACCTTTCTTGGCAACATCGCCAACGACGGCCCGGTGTCGATGGCCGACAACGGCACGCAGCTCTTCATCGCGTGCAACGGCCCCAGCTACATCTACAACAGCAGCACGCTGGCTTACGGCCAGATCACCGACCCGGACTTCGCGGGCGCGGTCACGGTTTCATATCTTGACGGCTATTTCGTCTTCATTGAGCCGAACAGCCAAAAGGTGTGGGTGACGCAGCTTCTGGACGGCACGTCGATTGATCCGTTGGACTTCGCCAGCGCCGAAGGCGACCCGGACGGCCTCGTGTCATCCATCGTGGACCATTCGGAAGTATGGCTGTTCGGCACCAACTCGGTCGAAGTCTGGTACAACGCAGGCGGCGCGGCGTTCCCGCTCCAGCGCATCCAAGGCGCGTTCAACGAAATCGGCTGCGCTGCGACGTTCTCGGTCGCCAAGCTTGACAACGCGCTGTTCTGGCTGGGCGCTGACGCACGCGGCAAGGGCATCGTCTACCGCGCCAACGGCTACACGGGCGTCCGCGTCAGCACGCACGCGATTGAATGGCAAATCCAGCAATACGCCAACATTGCAGACGCCACGGCCTACACCTACCAGCAGGACGGCCACGCCTTCTACGTGCTCTCGTTCCCGTCTGCCAACGCGACGTGGGTCTACGATGTGGCTACACAGGCGTGGCACGAACGGGCGGGCTTCAACAACGGCGCGTTTACCCGCCAGCGTGCCTCGACGCAGATGTTCTTCAACGACAACACCGTCGTGGGCGACTACCAGAACGGCAAGCTCTACGCTTACGACCTGACGCTCTACGCCGACGACGACCAGACGCAGCGGTGGCTGCGCTCGTGGCGGGCGTTGCCGACCGGCCAGAACAACCTCAAGCGCGTGGCCAACCACACCTTGCAGCTTGACTGCGAGTCGGGCGTGGGCCTCAACGACGGGCAGGGCAGCGACCCGCAGGTCATGCTGCGCTTCTCCGACGACGGCGGGCACACTTGGAGCCGCGAGCGTTGGTCCTCCATGGGCGCTATTGGCATGTACGGCAAGCGCGTGTTCTGGCGTCGGCTGGGCATGACGCAGAAGATCCGCGACCGCGTCTACGAGATCTCCGGCACGGACCCGGTGCCGATCTACATCTTGGGCGCGCAGATCATCATGAGCGGCACCAATGCTTAGCGACAGCCAGATCCCGGCACCGCGCGTCCCGATAACCGGGGCGGAGGGCGGGATCATCACCCGCGAGTGGTTCCGGTTCTTCAATTACGTCTACGAGACGCTCTTGCAGCGCGCGGCGTATGGCGTCGCCTACGGCACGTCGAACACAGCGTGGGCGGCTGACACGCCGTCGCTCGTCCCGCTGGACGTTGTTGAAGTGGCGTCGGGGGTGTCTGTGCTTGCGTCGGTCGTCACCGTCCAGACGCAGGGGCTGTACACCGTGACCGCCAACATCCAACTGACGAACGCCAACGTTTCCAATGGCGACAGCCTGTCGGTCTGGCTCCGCGTCAACGGCGTGGACGCGGCCGCCACGACCAACTCAGCGTTCGTGCCCGCGCAAGTCGGCGGTGTGCCCGGGCGAGGGCTGCTGACGGTCAGTTTCACCCGGCAGTTCATTTTGGGGGACTATTTCGAGCTATACGGTCTTTCCAAGCTCGGGTATGCTCAAATCGCAACGACTCCCGCCAGCCTTTCGCCAGCATATCCGGCAGCGCCCGGAACAACCTTGACTGTGGCGCAAATCAGATAGGATTGACATATGACCTCCTACAATCTGTCTTCCTTTGCTGGCGCTGGTGCGCAGTTCTTTGACGACAACGGCAATCCGCTGACCGGCGGCAAGGTCTTCACTTACGCCGCTGGCACGACCACGCCGCTGGCGACCTACACGACCACGACCGGCGCGGTTGCCAACGCAAACCCCATTATCCTTGACGCTGCGGGACGCACACCTAATGAAATCTGGCTTGCCGTTGGAACCCTCTATAAATTCATTGTCAAGACTTCAGCTGACGTGCTGGTGGGGACTTATGACGGTCTTCCTGCTATCAACGATCCTTACAGCATCAATGCACTGCTAGGCAGCGTCACCGGCACGAACGCCATTGCGGCGGTTGCGACCCCGGCCATCACGGCCTACGCGGCGGGCGCAACGTACAGCTTCATCGCGGCCAACAGCAACACGGGCGCGACGACGATTAGCATTGACGGCTTGGCGGCCAAGTCGATCACCAAAAACGGCTCCGTAGCTCTGACGGCTGGCGACATTCAGGCGGGCAAGCTGATGCTGATCGAATACGATGGCACGGCGTTTCAGCTTTTGAATAACATCGTTTACAACGGATCGGTTGCCAACGCGACGATTACGGGCGGAACGATCACGTCCTCTACCCTTGTTGGCGTGACTGTGACCAGCTTGACCGCGCCGCTGAGCGTGGCCAATGGCGGCACAGGGCAGTCGTCGTACACAGACGGCCAGTTGCTTATCGGCAACACGACCGGCAACACGCTTGCCAAGACGACGCTGACCGCCGGAACTAACGTCACGGTCACAAACGGCTCCGGCACGATTACCATCGCGGCTACGGTTGACGTGACCAACGTGACGGCGGCGTTGGCAAATTTGACGGCGGGCGCAGTCGGCACCTTTGCTTTTATGTCCCTCGGCGGCGCAGCCGTAACCTTGGGGGGCACTGTCGCCGGTTCCTCGCTTCGTTACGCGGGCATTTTTGGTGATTCAGGAACAAACGCCAACTCCGGCGTTGTGTCCACAGGCGCGGTATCGACCGGAACTTGGCGCGCATTGGGGACCAATGGTGGCACTACTGCTACCGCCAACCTTTTTGTGAGGATTTCCTAATGGACGTTCGCAACGCGGCGTACAACCAGTACGGAACGATTGACTGCGAGATCAACCACCCGATGTTCGGCTGGATACCGTTCACGGCGTCGCCCGACGACGTAGAGGCGCACGGCGCGGCAATCTACGCCGACTTGCTCGCGAGCGGTTCCGTCGCGGCTTACGTCCCGGTTGACGTGCCCGCGCCGCCGCCGCCCGTGCCGCCGACGCTGGACGAACTGCAAGCCCAGCTCACCGCGCTGCAAGCGCAGATCACGGCCTTGACTCCGTGACAATTGTTGTGCGCCCCGCGACCATTGACGATCTGGCCGCGTACACACTTATGGGCGAGGCGTTTATCGGCGCGTCGCCGCTCGGCGCTTTGGTTGGCGAAGAGCCGCAAGCGACGGCGGCGTTCATAACCGAAGCGTTGCAGAACCCGAATGTGGGCCTGTGGATCGCTGAGCGCGACGGTCTGCCGGTGGGCATTTGCAGCGCGATAGCATATCCGCTATACTTCCGTCCGAACCATATGATCGTGCAAGAGCTTTGGTGGTGGCTTACCCCGGCGGCGCGGGGCAGCGGAGCGGGGCAGATGATGTTCAAAGAAATTGAACGATGGGCCGCCAGCAAGAACGCCACCGTCATGTTTATGATCGCGCTTGACGACGAAAACGTTGACCGAGTCAGCAAATTCTACCGTCGCGCCGGGTTTCGGCCTATGGAACGCACGTTTGCTAAAGGACTACGCTAATGGCGATAGGTACCGCTGCCGCAATTCTCGGCGCAGGCGCTCTCGGAGCCGCAGGCTCGGCGTTTGCCTCTTCTAGCGCCGCTGACGCGCAGGAGCAGGCCGCGCGGCAGAGCGCAGATGTTCAGCGCGAGATGTTCAACAAGCAGGTTGAACTTCAGGAACCTTTCCGCCAAGGCGGTATCGCATCGCAGAACCAGCTCCTTACGTTGCTTGGCCTACAGGGCGGCAACACTGGGGCGGCGGATTACGGTTCGGCAACAAAAGCTTTTGGCATGGACCAGTTTCAAGCTGATCCAGGTTACGCCTTCCGCATGTCGGAAGGCATGAAGGGGCTGGAGCGGTCTGCCGCTGCAAAAGGCTTGCTGTCGTCTGGTTCGACGCTGAAAGGCATCACGGACTACGGGCAGGGCATGGCGAGCCAAGAATACAACAACGCTTTTAATCGGTACCAGACCGAACGCGCCGCGCGTCTAAATCCTTTGCAGAGCATGATGGGGTCCGGTCAGACCGCAGCCACTACGTTGTCGAACGCCGCAGGACAGACTGGGCAGGGCTTGGCGCAGAGCTACGGCAACATGGGGCAGGCCCGCGCGTCTGGGTACGTCGGCATGGGCAACGCTTTGACAAACGCGCTTGGCCAAGGCGCGAGCATGTACGCGCAGATGCCATACCTGAACGCGCAGACTGACTACTACAACGCGATGGCGCAACGCGCAGCGTCAGGTGCGCCGATGCTGGGCGCAAGGGGTTAACGACATGGTCGATTATTCGCTCGCTTCACAGGTCCAGCAGTTCCAAGCGCCCAACCTTTTGGCGCTGGCGGCGCAGGGCCAGCAGATGCAATCAAACGCCATGAAAACGCAACTGATGCAGCAAGAGGCGGCTCGCGACGCTCAAATACGGCAATTGTACACCAAACCCGGTTTTGACCCAACTTCGCCGCAAGGTATTAGAGACCTGAGTTTTTATGGTGGTGCTGAGCTTGGGCTTAAAGCTCTTACCGCAGCGCGGCAAAATGAACATTTGCAACGGCAGACGCAAGTCTCAATGGCGGATTTGGCGCTTAGACATCACGACCTCATCACCAAACACGGCGAAAATTTTCAGACTAGCCTCCGCATGATTGACTCGTACCCCGAAGAAGAACGCCCGACAAAATACGCCGAGTTAATTGGCCAGTTGCCGCCTGAGCTTAAAACCGTTTACCCTGGCCAATACTCGCCGACCGCTGTCGCGCTCGGTATGCGTACGACCACGCAACTTATTGACGAAGCTAAACCTGAAACGACAACCCTTGGCGGTCAAGTTGGCCTGCTTAATAAAAGCACAGGCGTCTTTACGCCCGCTGCTGTTCGATCTCCTATGGGTAGCCCTCCGCCCAACGTGCCTTCATCTCCGATGCGCCCTGCCGCGGCGGCTAGTCTGGCCGCGCGCGGCCAGCAACTCGCGCCTGAGCTTATGGCGGGCGGCGCGGGCGCTGCGACCGGTAACGCACTTGCCCCCAGACAACAAGCCGCGCCGCCTCCGTCGCCGTATGGTGGGGTTAACGCACTTGCGCCCGGCGACCGCGTTATCCCGCAAGAGGAGTTCTTGGCCGCGCAAGAAGCGAAAAACTTGGTTCGCGAAGCCGACCGCGCCGCTATTGTTAAGCGCGCGCAAATTCAGGGCGAAAAACTTGAAAAGCTGCCCAAGGTTCAGTCAAGCTTCGTCAGCGCAATGGCGGAATTGCAGCGTCAACGCGAGGCTATCGTAGACTTAAAAGAACGTCCTTTTGGTACGTTTTTTTCCACTGGGCCAATTTTGGGACGCGCGCCTAATCTTGCTCCTTTTGATTTTACTGGTTCGGGAGCTGCCCAAGCGCGGATTGACCAAATCAAATCTATGGCGGGTTTGACCGCGCTGCAAGAACTTAAGCAAAGTTCGCCTACGGGTGCCAGCGGTCTTGGCGGCGCGTCTGATACGGAAGGCCGCCGTTTGGAAGCCAGTAAAGCTGCGCTAAGCCAAACGCAAGGCACGTCGGACTTTAACCAAGCTGTTGACACGCTTGATAAAGATATCGAAGGCGCACAAAAACGGCTTATGGACGCGTATGTTCGAGACTATGGCGAGCTTCCGCCGGATATTCAGGCGCAGCTTCCACCCACGCTCGCCGCAAAAACGCCGGGAAAAGGTAAATTTGAAAACCGTGCGGGGGCGCTTAACGTGCCGAGCAACGTATCCGTCAGTGGGTGGTGATTATGCCGGACATCACGATAACTTTTGAAGACGGAAAACAACACGTTTACCAAAACGTGCCGGATACGGTTGCGCCTGACGATGTGTACGGCCGCGCGCAAAAAGATTTTCCTAACCAAAAGCTAACCGGGATCGCCAAAGGCGGCGGGCAGCCGCGCGGTGGCGAGCCTGCGTCAATACGTTTGTCTGACGTTCCCGGTAAAGCACTTCTTAACGCACCCGCGAGCGCGGGCAAGTTTGCGACAGGGCTGTACGAGGCCGTGACAAACTTGCCACAGACGGCCAAAAGTTTAGCCGACCTTGCGGCCGGCGGTACGCGCGCGGGCGTGCAGGCGCTGGCACCAAACGTAGTCAAGTTCATTGACCAGATTGACAACCCAGAAACAACCAAGCGCATCAGCGAAACGGCTTCCGCTGTTGGCGGGCAGTTGGCGGCGGATTATGGGTCTTATGAAAATATCAAGCGGAAAGTCGCGACCGATCCGGTTGGCGCAATGGCTGATTTGTCCACCATCCTTACGGGCGGTGCGATGGCTGCAGGACGCGTAGCCCCCAAGGTCGCCAATACGCTAGCGACGGCGGCGGGGTATACCGATCCTTTGTCGCTCACCATTAAAGCGGGCGCAAGCGGCGTAAACGCGTTCAACAAGGTTTCTGACGCCGCGCGCGCGGGCGTTCCCGCTGCAGCATTGGATTTTGCAACAAAAGTAGCCAGCCCCTTTGTTGGCCCGACCGATACGTTGCAGGCCGCTAAATTAGCGCAATACGGCGATCTTCAGCAGATGGCGGGGGCCATTGAGGCGGCGCAAAAACAACCCGTGTTGCCTGGCGCGGCAGCACGCACGGCGTCGGAAAATTTGGCCGCTGTGGGCCAGCCCAACGTGGGGCTTGCGAGTCTTGAAGCCAGTTTGGCCGGGGCAAGTCCTCAAATGTCTGTGGCGGCTTTTGCGCGCCGTCAACAAAACATTGAAGCTATCCAACGCCAACTTGCCGGGCTTGACGAGCAGATCAAAACGCAAGCGGGCGCGCTTACGTCGGCGGACGCAGGTGAGATTAAAAAAGTGCGCGACTCGCTGCTGCGCAATCTTGCCGACGAAGAGCAAACGCTGGCTAACACCGCGCAGGGCGTGGCGCAACGGTTGCCCAACGTCAGCCAAAGCGAAGTCGGCGGCAGTCTTCAAACGATAGCTAAAGAAATAGAATCGCAAAAACGAAAGCAGATTATTACCCCCGCGTACGAAAAAGTTTTTGCCGAATCGGGCGACGCACCGATAAGTCTTACAGGCATGATGGACGCGGCTAAACGAGTCACAAACGATCTTGGTTCGTTGCTTGACGCAAGTTTAGTGCCCGCAAGCGTGCGCAAGGCGCTTCGGTTGGAGCCATCAAATACGCCCGGTGAATGGGTAGAGCTTGCGCCCGGCGCGGGGTACGCAAAAGGTGCCGTTGAAGGCCCGGCGCAGGTTACGTTGCGCGATTTTGACAAAGCGCGCGTAGCGTTTAACAAATCATACCGAGAAGCTTTGCGCGCTTCTGATGGCGGTGCCCGCGCGCGCAACATTAAGTCCGTCATTGCAGGTATGGACGAGGATCTTGCTAAAGCCGAGATTCCCGCAGGCGCAAAAGAAGGGTATGGCAAGGTTCTTGACCTTTTTGAAAAAGAAATAGTTGTCCCTGTGCTTACCGGCGAAGCGGGAAAACTGCGCGCAAAAGGCCGGTTTAACATGCCTGGCACGTTGCCTAGTGAGCAGGTAAAATCGTTTTTGGGTACTGAAGAAGGCGCAAAACAATTTGTTCGATTGTACGGCGATAACGTAAAGGCGCTGGACTCTATGAAGCAAGGTGTGCTTGACGAGTACCGCCAAGCCATTGTTGATCCGGTAACGCGCGCTGTTAAGCCTAAAGAAGCCGCTGCGTTTGAAGAAAAATACGCGCGGCAGCTTGATACGTTAAAAAGCGTGGACGTACGCGGCACGATGGCGCAAGTGCGGGGCGATGCTGAGATCGTGCAGCGCGGTATGGAGACGCTGGCGTCTGAGGCCAAAAAGTTCCGCGACGCGGTCACGGCTAAGGATGTTGTTGATCTGGCGTTGAAGTCCCCGTCCGACATGAACTTCGTCAAGCAACGGTTGACGCCGGACGCGCGTCAGGCGTTGGTGGCGGAAGTTACCGACCGGGCGGCACAATTTATTAAGGACAACGCGCCTGAAAAGGCGTTGGCGTACCTGACGAAGAACGAACGGTCCATCAAGGCTGCGTTTGGCAAGGGCGACAAGTCCTACGCGCAGATGGTTGAGCTGGCCAAGAACCAGACCGAATTGGCAGAGCTTTTCAAGACCGCGCCTAAATCCGCGATGGTTACGCCTGACAAACTCGCGGCGCTTGCGCCGGGGGATTTGGCCAAGATTGAAGATGTAGCGCGCGAAATCCAACGTATGCGCCAGCAAGAAGCCATGGTTAAGGCTACCGGCACCAAAGAAAGCGGCGCAAAGGTCGCCACGGAATTTGCGGAACAGATTGGCGCGGCCCCTAAAGACATGCCATCTTTCTTCATGCCCAAATATACCTTAGCTAAAAATGCGCTCGGGCGTATGGTCGGGCTTATGAACAAAAAAACTTCGCAAGCGATGACACGTTTGCTTATTGAAAACCCGGAAGAAATTATCGCGCTTGCCGCGCGAGTGAGAGAAAAAACAGCCACGCGGGGGGTTGCGCGGCCTTCGGCCCGAACGCCTGTTCGCGCGCTTGATATTCGTGTCGCGCCGATAGGCGCGGTTTCGGAGCGCGTCAACGCTCTGTCGCCATCTTCCGAAAACCGCAACGCAATGGCCCGGTGACATGGAACCTCAGACCATTATCAACATCACTGGCGGCCTCGTCCTCTCGGTCGTGGGCTGGCTGGCGCGAGAATTGTGGGGCGCTGTCAAGGATCTGCGCGAGGATCTGCACAAGATTGAGGTCGATCTGCCCAAGACCTACGTCCCCCGCGTAGACATTGACGCACGGATGAAACATATCGAAGACATGTTCCAACGCATCTACGACAAGCTAGACGCAAAGGCGGACAAATAATGGCATTCGGTTTTGACGACGCCATTGCGGCAGCGCTCAAGGTTCTTGACAAATTCGTTCCTGACCCGGAGGCGAAGGCCAAGGCGGAGAGCGAGCTGCGGTCCAGCCTTCAGGCATGGGACAAGAGTCAGACCGACGTGAACGCGGTTGAGGCGGCTAACCCGAACCTGTTCGTGTCCGGCTGGCGTCCGTTCATCGGCTGGGTCTGCGGTCTTGCGCTGGCCTACCAGTACGTGGCCGCGCCGCTCCTGATGTGGGTAGCGACCAGCCTGCACATCGCGGTGGCGGCCCCGCCCAAGCTCGACGGGATGCTGTGGGAGCTGGTCTTCGCCCTACTCGGAATGGGCGGCCTTCGCACGCTGGAGCGCGTTAAAGGCGTGGCGCGCAAATGAAGGGTAACTTCGACCGTTCCTTAAAGCTGATGCTGGCGCACGAAGGCGGTTACGTGTGTAATCCGCGCGACCCTGGAGGCATGACCAACCTTGGCGTCACCAAGGCGGTGTGGGAGGCCTACGTCGATTGCGACGTGACGGAGTCGCAGATGCGGGCGCTGACGCCCGCCAAGGTCGCGCCGCTGTACAAGGAGCGGTATTGGGACGCCGTGCGCGCCGACGAGCTGCCCGCAGGCGTGGACTACGCCATGTTCGACTTCGCGGTGAACTCCGGCCCCGTGCGCGCCATCAGGACGTTGCAGTCGTCGCTGGCGATCACGACAGACGGCATGATTGGCCCGCGCACGCTGAAGGCCGTCAGCATGAGCGCGCCAACGGTCGTGATCGACAACCTGTGCCGCGAGCGCGTGCAGTTCTTAGCCCGGCTCTCGACATACAAGACCTTCGGGCGCGGCTGGACCCGCCGCGTCAACGAGGTGGAAGTGCAGGCTAGGGAGATGGCTGCGCTGCGGTAAGCAAGGCCAGCAGCTCGTCACGTTCGCGTGAGGCGCGCAATGCTGTGAATCGCTGGTGCAGCCGCACGACGACGGTGCCCCGGCGCATCCCGACCAGCTCGTCCTGCAGCAACCGCTCAACCGCTGCTTCGGACAGCTCGGGCAGCTTTTTGTTAAGATCGCGCCAGTTCATCGTCATGCTTTTAATTCCTCTAGGGCTATGTCCGAAATCGCGCGCTTGTCGCGCAGGGCGGACCAAATCCGTTCGTCGATAGTCTTATTACAAAGCAACAGATAACACCAGACCGGCTGCGTCTGCCCGCCCCGGTGCAGGCGTCCGACCGTCTGCTCATAGAGTTCCAGCGACCACGGCAGCGACACGAAGACGATCTTGTTGCCGCCGTGTTGCAGATTGAGGCCGTGCCCCGCCGACTTGGGATGGATCAGCAGCAGCTCGATCTGGCCCGCGTTCCAGCGTTCGATGGCGTTGGCGTCGTCAATCGTCTGGGCGTGCGGGAAACGCCGCAACAGCTCGGCCAGCTCCTCCTTGTAGTTGTAGACGACGATGGTGTTCGCCCGCTGGTTCTCGTCCAGCAGCTCGGCCAGCCGGTCAAACTTGTGGCCGCTGATCCAGATCGCGCGCTTGTCCACGTCAAACTTGCCCGGCCTGTCGCTGGCGGTTGACGTGCTGTGGTAGACGAACCCGGACGCCATCTGTTGCAGCTTGCTCGTCACGGCGGCCGCGTTGGCCGCAACGACCTGATCCGATCCCAGCTCCAGCATCAGGTCGCGCTTCATGACGTTGTAAGGCTTGATGTCGACCATGTCGCACGCCAGCTCGACCGTGTGGAGCGGCGGCAGCTTGTCGGCGTACACGCCAGGTTCCAGCACGAACGTGGCGGGTTTAATCGTCGCCATGATCTGCTCCAGCGATCCCTTGCGGGGCGACCACTCGCCAAAGTCGCGGTTGATACAGACGAAGTACCGTTGCAGGAACGCGCCCTTTGACCGGCCCAGCAGCTTCTGGTCCACGATCTTGCATTGGCCGAACACGTCCTCAAGGCCGTTGGACGTGAACGATCCGGTCAAGCCCCAGCGGTAGCGCACGCCCTTTAGGAGCTTCTCCAACGCCTTGAACCGCTTTCCGCTGGGGTTCTTGACGCGCGTCAGCTCGTCGAACACCACGCCATCAAAGCGGCGCATGTCGGCCTCCGTCAGCGTCTGAATGTTGTCGTAGTTCATCACGACCACCTCCGCGTCGGACGCCAGCGCAGCCGCGCGCTGCGCCGGTGTGCCGACCGCCAGCGCCATCGTCAGCCTTGGCGCCCACTTGGGCCGCTCGACCGGCCACACGTCCGTGCAGACCCGCTTGGGCGCGAGGATCAGCCAGCGCCGGGCGTAGCCGTCTGACACCGCCGCCGCCAGCGCGGTCAGCGCAACGCACGTTTTTCCCGCGCCAACAGGTGCCAACAAAAGGGCTCTGTCGCGCTCAAAAAGAAAATCCGCCGATTCATGTTGGTAAGGTCTTAGCTCAAGCATGGCGCGCAAAACCTCTATGCAAAGCTAATCGTATGCGCGCCGCCTCAACGGTCGCCTTTTCTAAAGTGTCGTGCCCGCCATAATGTTTAGTTTTACCGTTTATAGAAAAGCGAATGTGCCAACGCCCCCGATGCAAATGGACATTTTTTACTCCTGATTTTGAACGTTTGTTACGCCTGCGGTTATGTTGATTTTGCAGCCGCGTAGCGGGGCGTAAATTTTCCTCGCGATTATTACCTGGGTTACCGTCTATGTGGTCGATACACTCCGGCAGCCACCCACGTGTAAGCGCGAACACGACGCGATGAACGGCGTAATGCTTGCGCTTATAGGTGACATAACAATAGCCAAGGCCATCTGGTACAGTTGCGACTAGGTCGCCGGGTCGCTTTACAGACACGCCGCGTCCGGCAGCAATGCGCCAAAATAGCGCCCCATCGCGGTACTTCCACACATCAAACACCGCGCGCCAATCGTCAGGTACACCCGAAAAGTCAAGCATAAGTTTCTCCTTAATCGCCGACCGGCGCGAGGATCATGGCGGTGTCGTGCTTGAACAGGAAGTCGGCAGCGTCGTCTTGGTACGGTCTAAGGCGCAGCGTCAAGGTACGCTCCTATGACTTCTGCCGCGACTTGCGGGACGATGGCATTGCCGTAGGCGCGCAGTTTTCCCACTCTGGCGGGAACCCCATGAGCCAAGAGACGAACGCCGGATTTAACGCGCCGCGCTTTTCCGTCTGCTCCGATGGCCCATCTATGGCCGCTCCAGAACCCTGCGCCAGCATTGACAGCATCACTTGCTTGCCCATCGTCACCCGCCGTTGAATCGCTGGGTCTTCCCAACGCCCCCGGTCCCTGTCGTCCGACGCGCATGGCGTCGGCCACATCGAAATCGCCGCCGCCCATCCGAGCTTGTTCGGCGTTGTCCGACCGTCCCCCGAACAAGTCAGGTTCGTATCGTTCCCGACGTGCGCCGATGTCGGCGTCGGCCACAAACCATAGGCGATCTCTTCGATGGGGCGCATCGACGGCACAAGCCGGAACAACGACAGCCCCTGTGGCGTAGCCGATGCCTTCCAGATCAGCACACACTCCGTCGAGCCAATCCTTGCCAACCGCTGCCGCAACCTGTTCTCCCATGACGACAGGGGGCCGACAGGCTCTAATGCGGTTGAAAAAGACGGGCCAGAGGTGGCGCTCGTCCGCCGTGCCCTTTTGCTGACCGGCGGTGCTGAAGGGCTGGCAGGGGGCGCTTCCGGTCCACAGGGGCCGCTCGTCGGGCCATCCGGCGAGGCGGGCGGCGAGGCTCCAGCCGCCGATACCGGCGAAGAAGTGGCATTGGGTGAAACCGCGCAAGTCCGCAGGAGCCACGTCGAGAATAGACCGCTCATCAACTTCCCCTTTAGCTATCAAATTTTTGTCTATGAGGTTACGCAGCCATTGGGCGGCGTAAGGCTCCATCTCGTTGTAATACGCGCTCACAAGCCCGTCTCCCGCGCCCACTCGTTGATCTCTTCGCGCGACCACAGACAGGCGTAATCCTGTTGCAGCATCAGCATGTCGGCGGCGAACTTGGTCTGGAGCGGTGCCAGCCGCCCGCCCTTCTTCTTAAGCTCCACGAACCACGTCTGGCCGTTGGGCAGGCACGCGACCTGATCCGACACGCCGCGCATTGACGGCGACTTGAACTTGTAGGTCTTGCCGCCAAGGCGCGCGACCGTCCAGATGAAGTAGGCTTCGATTTCCTTCTCAAGCATCTTTTCCGCTCCCGTTGCAAGAAAAGCTATTGCACGGGGGCCAAACATTGTCTAGCGTCTGGCTTGTCAAAAACACGAAAGGTTCACAAATGGCACAACACTCCTCTATCGTCGGCGGCTCCACAGCCAAGCGCGTCATCTCCTGCCCCGGCTCGGTCGCGCTCGTCCAGCAGATGCCGCCCAAGCCGTCTAGCAAATACGCAGACGAAGGCACGTTGCTGCACAACGTCATTGCGGAAATCTTGACGACCGACCGCACGCCTAAGAGCTATCTCGGCACGGTCTACGAGGGCGTCACGCTCGACCAAGACCTGATCGACGCCAAGCTGCGCCCGGCGCTCGACGCACTGAACGACATCGACCCCGACAAGACGATGGAATACGCCGTCGAGCAAGTCGTCGGCTTCGGCGATCTGCTGCCCGGCGTGTTCGGCTCCGCCGATCTGATCGGACGGCGAGGCGACCGCGCCATCGTCCTCGACTGGAAGTTCGGCTCCGGTGTCGCCGTGGACGTGGAGGAGAACGCGCAGGCGATGTTCTACGCCGCTGCCGCCATGCGCACGCCTGAGACGGCATGGGCGTTTGAAGGCGCGACCGAGATCGAGTGCATCATCGTGCAGCCGCCCAGCGTCAAGCGTTGGGTGACGACGTTTGACCGAATTGTCCAGTTTGAACGCGAGCTGTTGATCGCGGTCAAGACCGCGCAACTGCCCAACGCGCCGCTGTCGTCTGGCGATCACTGCCGCTGGTGCGCCGCCAAGCCGGTCTGCCCGGTGATGACCGGAGCTGTGGACAGGGCGCTAAAAAATAAGTTGCACGCCATAGACGCGGCGCAGATTGGTGTCTATCTTAAGCAGGCTGAACTGCTTGAAGCGTGGATCAGCGGCGTGAACGAACTCGCGTATCAGATGCTTGATGAAGGTCTGTCGGTGCCAGGCTATAAGCTGGTGCCGAAGCGTTCGACGCGCAAGTGGATCGACGACGACAAGGCGCTTGAGGCGCTGGAGCGTCTCGGTCTGGACGCAAAGGAATTGGTGGAGACTTCGGTCGTCAGTCCGGCGAAGGCGGAGAAGCTGCTTAAGAAGCAGAAGATCGCGCTGCCTGCGGACCTCGTCGTCTCCGTCTCAACGGGCAACACTCTGGTACCCGAGGATGATCCTCGCCCAGCGGTGATGCAGATCGGAAAGCAGCTTGCTTCCGCTCTTGGTAAACTCGTCTAAAGGAAAACCAGATGTCAAACCTTACTGTTTTCGGCAACGCTAACCTTCCCTCTGCCGCTTCGTTGGCGGATTCTCTGCGCAGCATCAAGACTGGCGTGTCTGACGCTGGCGGCAACGTCATCCTGAAAATGGACAAGACCGGGCATTGGGTGTTCGGCGCTGACCAGACCGAGGTCGAAGACGGCGCAACTTGGGCCATCAACCCGTTCTCGTTCGTCCACGGCTTTATCGCTTGGGGCGAGGGTGACGTGCTGGGCGAGAAGATGGTGCCGGTGTCGTCGCCGCTGCCAGAGCTTGACGCCGCCCCGGCGGGTGCCAAGCGTGGATGGGAGACGCAGGTCGGCATGTCGCTGAAGTGCGTGTCCGGTGATGACAAGGACATGGAAGCTCGCTATACGGTCACGTCCGTTGGTGGCAAGCGTGCTGTGCAGGCGCTGGCTCTCGCCATCGCCAGCCAGGTCGAGAAGGACCAGACGAAGCCGGTTCCGGTCGTTCGTCTGAAGAAAGAGCACTATATGCACAAATCCTACGGCCGCATCTACACTCCGGTGTTTGACATCGTGGAGTGGATGGGCATGGATGGCGGTTCGACCGAAGCAGACGCGCCTCCCGTCGCTGACGCTCCGGCTGAAGCTCCCGCTGATTCGCGTCGCCGTCGCCGCGCGTAAGGGAGAGTGAAAGCGGGCGCTGCTGCCCCTCCCCCAGCAGCGCCCGCGAGTAACTGTGCAAGATCATGAAATACGATCTCATCGAAGGCGACTGCCTTGACGTTATGCGCGAACTCGCGCCCGGCTCCATTGACATGGTGCTATGTGATTTGCCCTACGGGACAACACAAAACAAATGGGATGCGGTTATTCCGTTTGCGCCGCTGTGGGCGGAATACAAGCGTATCTCAAAGCCGAATGCGGCTATCGTTCTAACGGCCTCACAGCCGTTCACAAGCGCGCTAGTAATGAGTAACTTGCCAATGTTTAAGTATCAATGGGTATGGGAAAAACCTAAAGCAACCGGCCATCTTGATGCGCGCCGGAAGCCACTTAAAGCGCACGAAGACGTGACGGTTTTTTACGCGTCTTACCCCACATATAACCCGCAATTAACCGCCGGAAAACCATACAAAAACAATCCTAAGCCCGGCGACGCAGGCGAATGTTATGGCGAGGTAAAAGAATATAGTTTTGAGAACAAAGGGACTCGTTTCCCGCGCTCGGTTCTTTATTTTACGCACGAGACAAAACCGCAGCACCCCACGCAAAAGCCCGTCGCCTTGCTCGAATACCTGACCCGCACCTACACGAACGAAGGCGACACGGTTCTTGACAACACGATGGGCAGCGGATCAACCGGCGTCGCGTGCGCCAACACCGGGCGGCGGTTTATTGGGATTGAGAAAGACCCCGCATATTTTGACATAGCCTGCGAAAGGATTGAACATGCCTACGCTCTGGCTTGACTTTGAGACGCGCAGCCGCTGCGACCTCCGCTCGCGCGGCGTCTACAATTACGCACAGGACCGCTCCACGTCCGTGCTGTGCATGTCCTATGCGTTCGACGACGAAGAGGTCGTCACGTGGACGCCAAACCAGCCGTTCCCGCGTCGCGTCGCGGAGCACACAGGCCAGATCCGAGCACACAACGCCGCCTTCGAGCGGCTTATCTTTTGGTTCGTCCTCTGCCCGGACCATGGCATCCGCGAGCCGTCGCTGGCGCAGTTCTATTGCACGGCGACGCAAGCCCGCGCCAACTGCGCGCCAGGATCGCTGGAGGACGTGGGCCGCTTCGCTGGCGCGACGATGAAGAAGGACCATCGCGGTTCGCAATTGATCCGGGCGCTGTCGGTTCCACGCGGTGACGGGACGTTTAACGACGATCCGGCGCTGATGGCCGAGATGATCGATTATTGCAGCCAGGATGTCCGTGCCATGCGCGCCATCAGCCGCAGCCTGCGCGACCTGTCCGCCGAGGAGCTGGCCGACTACCACGTCAACGAGCGCATCAACGACAGAGGCGTGCGCGTCGATCTGGCGCTGTGCAACGCGGCGGTCAAGTACGCCAGCGACGAGCTGGCCGAGATCCAGCAGATCGTGGCCGAGGTGACGGAGGGGGCCATCACGAGCGTGCGCAGCCCGAAGATGCGCCAGTGGGTGCAGGACCGTGTCGGTCCTGAGGCGCTGAAGCTGATGAGTGTCCACAAGGACGGCGTCGAGAAGATGTCGATTGACAAGAACGTCCGCGCCAACCTGCTGACCTTCGCCAGCGAGAATTCTGACGAGGTGCCGCACGACGTGGCCGAGGTCATCCAGTGCGCCGACGACCTGTGGGCGTCCAGCGTGGCGAAGTTTCAGAGAGCCGCAGCTCTTTCGGACGAGGAAGATCATCGTGTTAGGGGGGCGTTTGTCTTTGCGGGCGGCGCTGCAACAGGTAGGGCTTCGTCTTACGGGCTTCAGTTGCAAAATTTTCCGCGCAAATGCGCCAAGGAACCGGAGGATGTCCGCGCGGCTCTAGTGCGCGGGCACAAGATTGTGCCGCAGTACGGCAAGCGCGTCACGGATGTGCTGAAGAGTATGCTTCGTCCAATGATTTTGCCCGACAAAGGCAAGAGCCTGATCGTTTACGATTGGTCGTCAATTGAGGCGCGCGTCAACCCTTGGCTGTCCGGCGATGGCGAGGCGACAATTCAGCTTTTCCGCGAGGGGCGCGACATTTACAAAAGTACCGCCGCGCGCATGTTTAACGTACGCGAAGAAGACGTTACGCCCGATCAGAGGCAGCTAGGCAAAATTGCTGTTCTCGCGTGCGGGTTCGCCTCCGGTATCGGCGCGTTTGACGCTATGGCAAAAGTGTATGGCGTGCGTCTGTCGGAAACGGAAGCCCGGCGGATGGTTGACTTGTGGCGCAGGGCCAACCCCTGGGCGCAACCTTTTTGGTCCGCGTTGGACAACGCATCTCGGCGCGCGATGCGCCATAAGGGCCATGAATTTAAGGCGGGGCGCATAACCTACATGTTTGACGGCGTGCATCTTTGGTACGCGCTGCCATCCGGGCGCATTCTTTGTTACCCGTTTGCGCGGTTTGATGACGAAGGCAGCATCACATATGCTAAGGCGTCATGGAAACCCGCTGCTGACGCCCAAGAATGGCCGCGCGCCCGAATTTGGGCGGGTATTTTGGTTGAGAACGCAACGCAGGCTTCCGCGCACGACATGCTGCGCGGGTCGCTTCGCCGTTTAGACGCCGAAGGTTTTAACGTCATCGCGCACGTTCACGACGAAATAATCATTGAGCACGATACGCTTACCGCAGATGTTGCAGCGGCACGAATTCACGCCATTATGATCGACCCGCCTTCGTGGGCTTGCGATTTCCCGCTTGGAGCCGAAGGCGACGTGATGCTGCGGTATCACAAATAGACTTGGCGCGCTTTGAGGCGCGCGTTACGGGGTAGGCTAAAGGGAGAACGGGACATGAGAGACTTTATCGAGTTTATCCAAGGGCTGGCGGAGCACGGCGAGACGCCGCTGCTGGTCAAACAGAAGCCGGTCATGCACAACGGCAAGCAGGTGACGCACGGCGACGGGACGCTGAAATATACGTGGCCCGCATACCTGCCGACGCGCACGCCAAAGGCTGGCGAAGCCTGGTATCTTAACACCGGGTCGTTCATCGTTGACCGTTTCAACGAAGGTCAGCCAAGCGCCAGCGCAGCCAACTGCGAGTTCGTGCTTGTGTTGATGCTGGACGATGTTGGCACGAAGGCGAAGGAGCCGCCGCTGCTGCCGACGTGGATCATCGAGACCTCGCCGGGGTCGTTCCAATGGGGCTACGCCTTCAGCGACCAGCCAACCAAGGGCGAGTTTACGGCGGCGATTAAGGCGATTGCGGCCGCAGGCTACACCGACCCCGGCGCGACCAACGCGGTGCGCAACTTCCGCATTCCCGGATCGGTCAATTTGAAGCCCGGCCGCGACGGCTTCGTGTCGCGTTTGGTGTCGTTCCATCGTGAGCGCGAGTTCACGCTGCCGGAGATCTGCGCCGCGCTTGGCGTGACGCCAGCCGAGGCTGACACAGCGCAGGGCGTGAGCTTTCGCCTGCGCGACATCGGCAAGGACAGCGTGCTTGAATGGCTGAACGACAAGGGTTTGGTCCTGTCCAACGTCAACGGTGAGGGCTGGATGGGCGTCGTCTGCCCGAACAGCGCGCAGCATACGGACGGCCAGATCGAAGCGCGCTACAAGCCGTTGGACCGGTCGTTCTGCTGCTATCACGGCCACTGCGAAGACTTCAACAGCCGTGCGTTCTTGGGTTGGGTCTGCGATAATGGTGGGCCGCGCGTCAATCCTGGCCTGCGCGACGAGCTGCTGGCTGAGCATATGAGCAACACGTTAGCCAAACTGACGCCATCCGACATGTTCTCGGACGATGCCGCCAAGGTCATCGCCGAGGTTGAGCGCAAGGAGCTGGGCCGCGTCGAAAAGGCTGACTGGTACGAACGCTTCGCTTACATCTCCGACGACGACTCGTTCTTCGACATTCGCGACTGTCGCGAGCTGGGGCGCACGACTTTCAACGCCATCTATCGGCACGTCCCCTGCCAGTCGATCCACAACGGCCGCAAAATTGAGGCGTCGATCTGCTTTGATGAGAACCGCCAAACGATGAACGCGCGGTTGCTGCGCGGTGTTACCTACGCCGCTGGCGAGGCCGTGCTGGTTGCGCGTGACGGCGAGGTATTCGGCAACCGTTGGCGCAACGCGCGGCCTGACGTGTCGAGCGTGACGCCCGGCAACGTCAGTCCGTGGCTGGACCATTGCAAGCTGCTGGTACCGGAGCCAGCGGAGCTGGAGCACGTCTTGGACATGATGGCCTTCAAGGTCCAGAACCCTAGCGTCAAGATCAACCACGCCGCGCTGCATGGTGGCGACGAGGGCTGCGGCAAGGATAGCATGTGGGCACCGTTTTTGTGGGCCGTCTGCGGTCCTCATCTGCGCAACCGTGGCTTGATCGATGCGGATGCGCTGATGTCCCAATGGGGCTACCAGCTTGAGAGCGAAATCCTGATTCTGAACGAGCTGAAGGAGCCAGAGGCGGCGTCGCGTCGGATGCTGGCCAACAAGTTGAAGCCCGTCATCGCCGCCCCGCCCGACATGATCGTCATCAACCGCAAGGGTCTCCACCCGTATAACATGCTCAACCGCATGTTCGTCTTGGCGTTTACGAACGATCCGGTGCCGATTTCGATCCCCTCGCAAGACCGTCGCTGGTTCTGCCTGTGGTCAACCGCGCCCCGGATGGACCCCGCCGAGGCCGACAAGCTGTGGCGTTGGTACAAGTCGGGCGGCTTCGAGAAGGTCGCGGCATGGATGCACGCCCGTGACGTGTCCAAGTTCAATCCGGCGGCCGCGCCGCCGTTTACGGAATTTAAGGCCAACCTGGTCGAGCATGGCATGAGCATCGCCGAGTCGTACCTCGTCGATCTGATCCGCGTCCGTGCTGGCGAGTTCTCGCGCGGTGTGGTCGGCTCGCCCTTCTTCGCTTTGTGCGACCGTTTGGTGGCGTCGGCTCCGGCTGGCGTCAAGATCCCGCAAGCGGCGCTGCTGCACGCGCTCAAAGAGGCTGGCTGGACCGACATGGGCCGCCTGGCGTCGTTGCAGCACGGGACGAAGAAGCATGTCTTCGCCGCGCCCGACATGGCGCGCGAGCACAGCAAGTCGGAGCTGCGCAACATGCTGGAGACGTCAGCAACGCCAAGCTTGAAGGTGGTCAAGTAGGCAATAAAAAACCCGGCTTCATCAGCCGGGTTTCTTTTTAGTGTTCGACTTGTTCGCTTAGAAACTCAATAACGGCTTCCGCCGTTCGCGCGCATCTTTCGCAAGGGCCGTCGTCGCAAGGTTCGCCGTCGTCAATCGCGGCGCAAATCACCAACGCCAGTTCGTCCAGTTCGTCGTGCTCGTCATCGGTCATTAAGCACCCTCCACAGCAGGACCAGCATTATCGCGATTGCGCCCGCGCCCATCGACCAGACCGCCAAGATGATCGGCGCGTAAATCAGAAATTCAATCATTGAACAGATCCCTCCACGCCAGACAGCACACCGCTATCATGGCAACCCAAACCAGCACCACAAGCGGAATTGCTATCATTAACCCGAGTGCTTCCAACATGTTCTTCCCCCATGAGTTGACGCCGCAGCGTGTCGCGTTGGTGCCGCACCTTGCCTAGCTTGCGGCGTAGCTGTTCCTGATAGTCGCGGGCGCTCGTGAGCTGGCGCTCCAAATATTCGATGTGAGCCGCCGCCTTCAGGGACGCCTGGCAGCCATCGACGGCCGCCAAAGCGCGCAGGACGGCCTTGTGGTCAGTTGGCTGCATGGCGCGGCCTTCCGTTCTTGCGTGGCGGTGCGCCGTTGCGTCGCGCGATGAGCCGGACGTAACTAGGACATGACAGCCCGAACAGCCGCGCGATGTCGAGCGTTTTGCGCCCGGCAAGATAGTGCTGTGTGATAATTTTGTCGCGCTCTGCGTTTTTTCGCATGTTTATTTTCTTTCGAATGCGCCGCCCATTTTGGCGCGATAAATTTCGTTTGCAGAATTTGCCAGTTCTTCCGCGTCAGCTTTCGTTAAGCCGTACCCGTTATGCCCGCTGTCAGTACGCCACCCTGTCTCGTCCGGGTCGCGGCTAAGGGTCCAAACTTTAGCGTCTGGATCGTCTAAGTAGCTGCATGAGCTGTCCACAATTACGTACCATCTAACCATTTATTTTCCCCCAAAGGCCGCTTTTGCTCCAAAAGCTCAAAACCACGCTTTTCGTTTGATGCTCGCTTCAACCGGGTCACACGTCCCTTCAATCAGGTCAAGCAGCCCCTCAGAGTGCATCCAACAACCTGTGCTTCTCCAAGCGTGGCAAACCCAGCCCTCTTCGCGCTTAATCGCACCATGCACAGGATGCGACCCTCCACCATCTGTTGCGTAAATGCGGACCTCGCGACCGTCGCGCGTGCGGTATTTCTTGTCCATGCTGATCATCTTACGCCCTCCCAAAAGTGACGTTGGTTTCCGCCCTGATGTCCTGATTGCGCCACGTCCAGCACTGGCGGTTGTCTTGGAACACCACCCAACACAAATCGTGCTCGGCACCGTAGTCAATCAGGACGTGCGCTAGCCCCTTGCCCTTCGGCGTGACGACGGGCAGGGGCGGGTCAAGTTGCAACATCATCGTTCGCGCCTCTATGTCTGGTCGCCTAGCGTGGCGTCGGCAACATGCTTCGCAGCCAGCACCCAAGCAAACGCTGCCTGCACCGTCCGCATTTCCTGCGCTGTCATTTCTCCTAAGTGAAACCGCAGCGTTTGCGCGTCAGCATTCAACGCCGCCCGCAACCGTTCAATCTCGTCGGCGGCTTCTTCCATAACACAAGTGTCATGTTCGTAATCAGCGCCTTCGCGCAACCTCGCCACGATGTCGTCAGCCATTGGCCTTCTCCCCTTCAAGCGCGGCGAGGGCTGCTGTCTGAAGTGCGTTGTAGTTATCAACGCAACTCATTTGGCTTCCGTATTTCTGATGCGCGATCTGAAACAGCGCCGCCCGCAGCCGCTCGATCTCGTCGGCGGCTGCTCCGCACAGAGGATCGACAATGTTCCAATCAACATATGAATAGGTGGCTGATGATGAATAGCACACACGCTTATTTCGCGCGCGCAGCCGCGCCACGATATCGTCAATCATTGGTCTTCTCCTATGTGGGCGCGAGGGCGGCGCTCGTTTCGAAAGCGAGGGCAGACTTGCCGCAAGTGCATGTCCTGTCGCTGCCGGAACAGTTACCGACATGACAGCACCAGCGATCAATCCACGATGCGGCAGATGTCAGTGCCTCCCGCAGCCGCTCGATCTCGTCCAATGCGTCATGCTTTTCGTGCATGTGGCGTTCAGCCAAATTGAGATACTCAGCCGAAAGCGCCCGCAGCCGCTCAATCTCTACACCAGCCTCATGCAACGATACCTCGATGCAGTCCGTGCGCTGGATGCGCGGCTTCACTTCGATGAGATCGCAATACCCCTCATCGACCAAATGAAATCCTTCTTGCTCCCAAGTACAAGAACGCCAGCCCGTGTTGATTTTAATCGCGCCGTGCACAGGATGGGAACCATCTCCATCAACCGCGTAGATGCGGACCTCGCGCCCATCGCGTGTGCGGTATTTCTTGTCCATGCTGATCATATCTCGCCCTTTGCTTTCTTCGCTTGATAATGTTCCCGCGCTCGCGTGCGCTTGCGCAGGCCGTCCTCGAATTCCCGCCCGTTCAGCCAGGCATCCAGCGAGTGGACGCCATGCCACACCGTCGTCGGGTCGCGCCCGCCTGACCATGTGCCCAGCTGCGGATACGAGACCGTCAGGCGGTCACGCGCGCGCCACCAGGCGAGGTGCCTGGCGGTGCTGGCGGCCGCGACGCGGGATGCGCTGTCGAACGTCGCCGGGTCGATCTCGCACTCGACGCAGGCGTCGCGCTTGATCGCCTCGAACGCCGCCCGTGTCGCGTGCGGCTTCACGCGGCGGTGCCGCCGACCAGCGTCACGCTCACGTCGCCCGCGTCGTAGCGCGGCGCAGCCAGCGCGGCCTCCAGCTCCGCGACCGCGTCAGCCGCTGCCCGGTCGGCCCGCCGGGCTCCACAGGCCCGCACGTACAGCGTCGCGTAGCCCGCCACGTCGTGCGCGTGGTCGATGTGGTCCACGTCGCCAGCCAGCAGGCGCGCGGTCTTGCAGAGCCACGCCTCGCACGCCTCGCGCTGCGCGTCGTTCATCTTGATGTAGCCCATCGACTCGCGCAGGATGTCCTTCAGAAGCTGCGCGTAGCTCGCCACGTCGGCAAAGTCGCCGTGCGTCGTCTCGCGCTCAGCCAAGGTCTGTTCAATCGTCAACGGCGCGGCCTGCGCGGCAGGATGCGTCGCCGGTGCTGTTGCGGTCGTCGTCGTCGGCTTGTGCTTATTCATCTGTTTTACCCCATTTTTCGATGTAATAAATTATTGTGGTGTGATCGCGATTGCAAGCGCGCCCTATCGCTGAGTAGCTCCAGCCGAGGGCGAGCAAGCGTCGGTAGATCTCCAGCCGTGGCCGGATGAGCGCGCCGCTTGTCGAGCGCCCGGTGACGGTCAGCCAAGTGACATCGTGCGCCGTCAGGATGTCGTCGCACATGGTCTCGATCTGCTCTTGCGTCATGCTGTAGCGCGCCGCGCGGGCCGCTACGCGGTCCTTGCGTGCCTGCCTGGTCGATGCCCGTGGCGCTTGCGACTTGGCCTGTGGTGGCCTCGCCCGTGCCGTGGGCAGGGCTTGGATGGCTGGCACCGGCTCGGGCGTCGGCGCCGGTGGTGCTGGCGGGCGTGGCCGCCCGGCAGCTATTCTCGCTTTGACGGCTGCGTAGTGCGCGATCCAGTCGGTCATGACGTGGCCGCTTCCCGCAAAGCCTGGACGATGTCGCGCGGTGTGGCCGCGTACACCAGCACGCCAGCGGTCGTGACGCCGCGCCAGGCGCGCGGGCCTGTCGTCAGCGGCATGGCGCGCGCGTAGTAGCCGACGACGCGACCGCGATGCGTCGCCGTGCGCGTCTCGTCAGCGTAGCGTGTTGTCGTCGTCATCAGACAAATGCTCCCAGAGTGAGGCCGCGCCGACAAGCGCGAACGGAATGACGACGAACAGCACGACAGCGATTAGCAGGTGCGTCACAGGTCGAGCTCCTGTTGCTGTTCGTGCTGCGCCGCGTCCAAGACGTGGTCGGCCAGTTCCTGCCAGTTTACGTCCGAGAACATCTCGAACGCGAAGTCGCGCACTAGGGCCGACTCGATGTGCGTCTCGATGTGCGCGAGCGCCGTGACGAGCATGTAGTTAGGCAGGCTAAGCATCGGTTCGTCTTCGCCCTTGTGCCAGTCGCGCAGGTCGAAGTTGTCGAAGACGCGCGCGTAGACGCGCCAAGTTGCGAAGTTGGACCAGCCGTGCGGCGATGTGCTTTTCATGTCATTCCCCCGTGTTGCGTCGCCCCTTGGCGCGCTATGAGCCGCCCCGTAGGGCGGCCTTAGCGCGTCAGCGTCAGGCGGCTGGCCATTCCCGCGCTGGCGTGCTGGCCCACAAATAATAAGTGACGTCGGTGCGGTCGCGGATCGGCATGATCACGCCAATGGCTTGAAAGCTGGTTCCGTAGGCGAAGTCGACGATCGCCGGAGATCCGCCGTTGTAGCGCACGACAGGGCTTGCGCCGCCTTTTTTTGTGGGTTCCGCGCCAAGTTCGACGCGCGCCTTGGCGAAGTCAGCCAAGTAAGCGGGATTGTACTGCGCCGCTTCGTTGCTCACATTTTGCGGCACGACGCGGCGATAATCGGGAAACGCCCCGTCGATGCGTGAGCCGCCAAACGATTCGCCCGCATGTTCGAACGTCAGGCGCCCGTCATCGCCGATCGTGAGCGTCGTCATTGCGTCGCCGTCGCGCTTGTTCACCTTCAGCTTGGCGACCAGATCGCGCGGCACGATCACTGACGCATGGGCGCCTGTCGCGCCATGCTCGCCGTAGGGCTGGCGCAGCACGATCATGCGATGCCCGTCTGTGGCTGCCATAATCACGCCGTCTGGCGTGAATTCGAGGTTGATCCCGTTCAGATAGTAGCGCGTCTCCTCGCTTGAGACGGCGACCAGAACAGCGCGCAAAGCGCGAATTGAGAGTGTGACTTTAAGCATGGTGGTTCTCCCCGTTTTGACTACTTTTCCAATGTAAGGCCGGAGCGCAGTGCTGTAAAGCGTTTGTTTGCGATCCGGCGATCTTTTTTAGGGGTTGAGCGCGATTGCCAGGCAGATGGCGGCGACGACGACGATTAGCGCGACGGTGGCGTCAAGGATTGTGGAGAGGATGTTTGTCATGCGTGTGCTCCTGTTATTGAGCGAAGGCGCTCGCATAAGCCGCGCCCGTTGCTGGCGCGCGGCTTAGACTTGCGTCGTCAGGCGTTGGCGGCTTTTACCTTGCGGTGCAATTCCGTCAGGTACTGATGCGCGCACATCACGCGGTACTTGTCGCGGTTGATGTGCTGCAACGTCTTCGCGTTGAACAACTCCACAACCGTTTCGCCAGTGGCGATGTTGACGACGATCCAAGATCCGCAAGAAACTTTCATGCCCGTGTCCCCCTGTTTGCCTATGGACAGAATTTAGCGCGCCGCTGCCATGTTGTCAAGCAATGTTTTGCAGATAGCTCAAAAAGAATTTTGATGCCTGTTTTGGGGGCTTTGAAGCGTCTGGGTCATGGATTGGCAGTGGTTGGGCAGTGGTTGGGCGGTTTTGAAATGTCGCGCAAGTGTCTGATAACGCCTGAGATTGTAGAGGGATTGGCATTATAGGTAATGGATATCTTAGACTTTAATTAGGTGTAATAATATATAGGTAGAATCCTACAGTGTGGGATTCCCCGTACGCCCCGCAACGTGGCGCGCGCTGAATCTTCCGCAGGATTGCGGCCTCCGGCATTGCGATTGCCCATACTGCCTAAACGGGCTTTTTTGCTTTAAAATCAAAAGCTTATCATGGGTTTTTACCTCCAAAATGATTGCCCATACCATTGCCCATGATT